>Ga0326728_10000301_pt1 | contig 201680 bp, 170 predicted proteins | sample MB3enrmetagenome_FD_207602 | JGI IMG/M metagenome (GOLD analysis project Ga0326728, IMG submission 207602) | Lab enriched peat soil microbial communities from McLean, Ithaca, NY, United States - MB31MN | ecosystem: Environmental > Terrestrial > Soil > Wetlands > Peat | place: USA: New York... | reverse complement strand
AAGCGAGGCTGTGCGCGAATCCACGTCGCAGGTTCTTGTCGCGCATTTCGATTCCACCGGACAGTGGGCGGCTGTCGAGCAGACCGGCGATGTTCGCTATCTCGAAGCCGATCGCTCGGCTGAGGCGCCTCGCGCGCTCTGGGACCGCGCCGCGGGCACGGCGACGCTCCTGGGCGGCGTGAACATCAGCGATGCGAATACGCGGACGACAGCTCAAACTGCCGTGTTCGCGCAGGATTCCGGCAGGATGAACGCGGAAGGCAACGTGCTCACGGCCGAAACTGCCGGCGGGAACCAGCGCGTGGCGAACTTCTCATCCGACCCGGCGCGAATCTCGGCTGAGCGGCTGGTCGTCGACCAAGGAACGGGCCGCGCCCTTTACATCGGCCACGCACGCCTCTGGCAAGGGGACGCCTTGATGCAGTCCGATCAGATCGAGCTGGACCACACCGCGCAGACGGCAATTGCCACGGGCCACGTCCAGGCAGTTTTCCCCGAAGCAGCCTGGAACGCGCAGGCCGCGCAGCCGGCATCCGGCACGGCGAATCGCCCGGCCGCGAGGAATGGATCGGCCGGGCAAGCGGGCCGGCCCCAGTTATGGCACGCCCAGGGCGGGCAATTGACCTACTGGAGCGCGCGCTCGCTGGCCCGGTTGGAACAAAATGCCAGCGCGCAATCGGAAGACGCCTCCATCCGGGCCCCTGCGATGGACTTTATCTTTGCGCCTGCGGATCCCCGCAACCCCTCCGGGGGGCAGCAACTGGTCAGAGCGGAGGCGTCGGGAGGGGTCGCGGTCCGCCAGCAGGACCGGCACGGTAACGGGCAGCGCGCCGTATACACCGTCGAGGACCGAAAATTCGTGCTCGTCGGCGGTCCTCCGGTGCTTTATGACGATTCCGGAAACAGCACGACGGGCCGTCAATTGACCTTCATTTTTGCGGATGATAGGATTGTTGTGGATTCGGAGGAAGGCACGAAGACAGTCACACTTCACCGGGTCGAGAAATGACGCCTCATGCTCAAACTCCAGGCCGTCGAACTGAGCAAGTCCTATCGCGGGCGCAAGGTCGTGGACAATGTGGACCTGGAAATCGCGCAAGGAGAAGTGGTAGGCCTGCTGGGACCTAACGGCGCGGGTAAGACGACCACCTTCTACATCATCGTAGGCTTGACCCGGCCCGACTCCGGCCGCGTACTTCTGAACGGTGAAGAGATCACCGACCTCCCTATGTACCTTCGAGCCCGCAACGGAATCAGCTATTTGCCTCAGGAACCGTCTGTTTTCCGTCAGATGACGGTCGAGGAGAACCTTTTGGCCGTGCTGGAAACCGTGTCGCTGACGCCCCAGCAGCAGCGTGACCGCCTCGAGGAATTGCTGGCGCAGATGGGCCTCGATAACGTCCGTACGAGCCGTGCGTACACCCTCTCGGGCGGCGAGCGCAGGCGGTTGGAGATCGCCCGGTCGCTGGTTCTGGATCCGGCCTTCATCCTCCTGGACGAGCCATTTTCGGGGATTGATCCGCTGACCGTGAAAGACATCCAGGGAATCATCACGGAACTGAGCAAGGGCGGCATCGGCGTGCTGGTCACTGATCACAACGTTCGCGAGACGCTGCGCGTAACCAACCGCGCCTACATCATCAGCGGCGGCAAGACGTTTCGCAAAGGCACCCCGGAAGAACTGGGCCGCGACCCCGAAGTCCGGCGTGTCTATCTGGGCGATGATTTCCACTTAAACTGAGACCACTCATGAGCTGGCTCCAGCCCAAACTCCACTTGAAGGTCGCGCAGAAGCAGATTCTGACCCCCGGCCTCGTTCAGATGGTGAGCGTTCTGGCGCTCAACCGGCTCGAGCTGCGCGAGATGATCAATCAGGAGATTGTGGCGAACCCGGTCCTCGAGGAATTGGACGACGAGAGCCCGGAAATCGCGGAAGACTACAGCGACGAAGCCTTCATCAAAGCCGAAACCGAGAAGGTGCCCGAAACCGAGCCTGCCAATCCGTTCGACGAGTTCGACCTCGCGTCGTTCTTCAATCAGTACCTGGACAGCGGCGGCGGGACCGCGGAGCGCGGCGAGCACGAAGTCATCGAGCGCCCCTCCTTTGAAAAGTTTCTTTCTTCCCCTCAAGGTCTGACCGAACACCTCACCTGGCAATTGAGCGTCACCGTTTGCAGCGAGCGGGTCCGCGAAATCGCGGACACCATCATCGGGAATCTGGATGAGAACGGCTACCTGACTTCGACGCTCGAGGAAATCGCCAAGCAAGAAGCCGCTTCCATGGATGACGTTGAGGAAGCGCTGGCCGTCGTGCAGGAGTTCGATCCGCTGGGCGTCGCCTCGCGCAACCTCCGCGAGTGCCTGCTCACGCAGCTCCATACGCTCGACCCGCAGAATGCGCTGGCGCAGCAGATCGTATCGGAATGCCTGCCCAAACGGCCGACGGCCGCCACAGACTCCGATCTCATGGATCCGGAAGGGCCGCTGGCCAAACTGCTGCAATCGAACCAGCTCAAGGAGATCGCGCGCGCGCTGAACCGGCCCGTCGAATTGGTCAAGCGGGCGGTGGACGTCATCAAGAAGCTCGATCCGCGGCCGGGGCTCCGCTACAACAAGACGGAGCCGCACCTGGTCGAGCCGGACGTCTATTTCCGCAAGGTGGACGACGAGTGGCAGGTCTTCATGAATGAAGACGACGTGCCGCAACTTCGCTTGAGCCCCGTTTACCGGCGTCTGCTGGCGCGGGATGCGGCGGACCGCGAGGTGCGCACCTACGTCAAAGAGCGCTTCAGCGCGGCCCTGCAACTGATGAAGAGCATCGAGCAGCGGAAGCAAACCATTCTGCGCGTCTGCCAGATCATCATCCGGAGGCAGCGCGAGTACCTCGATTACGGCGCCGATCACCTCAAGCCGATGATGATCAAGGAAGTCGCCGAAGAAGTCGGCGTGCACCCTTCGACCGTGAGCCGCGCGGTCGCCAGCAAGTACGCGCACACGCCGCAGGGGGTGCTCGAACTGCGGTCCTTCTTTTCCGAATCGGTGAACGGGCCGGAAGGCAGCAATATGTCGCTGCCGACGCTGAAGCGGCTTGTAAAGAAAATGATCGAGGAAGAAGACACGTCGCACCCTTTGACGGACGACCTCATCGCGAAAAAACTTCAGGAGGCGGGCATCCGCGTGACGCGGCGCACCGTGGCCAAGTATCGCGAGGACCTCCGCATCCCCAGCACGCATCAGAGACGCGTAAAGGCGTAGGCGCTTCCCCTTGAGAACCCGCGCATCTTCCCGCGAGGCCCGGCAACTGGTAATTCTCACCGGCTTGAGCGGTTCCGGCAAAAGCACCGTGATGAAAGCGTTCGAGGATCTCGGCTTTTATTGCGTGGACAACCTCCCCGTCGACCTGATCCCCACGTTCAACGAACTGCATCGGTTTGGCAACGCCGAAATCGAGCGCGCCGCTCTGCTCGTGGACGTGCGCGAAGGCGGCCAGATTGAACGGCTGCCGGCGATCTTGCACCAGCTCCGGCAAGAGACGCCCGCGACCCTCGTTTTTATCGAAGCGTCCAGCGCCGCGCTGGTGCGGCGATTCAGCGAGACCCGCCGGCCCCACCCGCTCGGGCCGCAGCTTTCGATCAGCGAGGGATTGAAGCGCGAGCGCGAACTGATGGCGCCGATTCGCAAGATGGCCGACGTCGTCATCGACACAACAAAATTCAACGTGCACGAACTGCGGCATTTCATCACCGAGCGATTCCAAAGCAACGACAAGTGGCCGCTCGTGGTGACAACCATCAGCTTCGGTTATCGCTACGGCGTGCCCGCCGACGCCGACCTCGTGTTCGACGTCCGCTTTCTGCCGAACCCGCATTTCGTGCCGCGGCTCCGCAGATTCTCGGGAAAGAATCCGCGCGTGGCGCGGTATGTGTGCTCGTTTCCGCAAACCGGGCGGTTTTTGAAGCGAATCGAAGGTTTGCTCGCGTTCTTGATCCCGCTCTATATCCGGGAAGGAAAAAGCTATCTCACGATCGCGTTCGGCTGCACGGGCGGGCGCCACCGTTCCGTTGTGCTTGCCGAAGCCGTCGGGAAAATTCTTGAAAAACATGGATACGCGGCAAAGACCTCGCACCGCGACGTGGACAAGTCGGCAGCTTGACAATTCTTGACGCGATTCGTAGCGTTACGGCGTAACTCTTGGAACCTCCGGGAACATGACCAGCGAAGGTGGCATGCAATCTGAAAACCGCGTGGGCGAACTGCGCCGCCTGGTCCGTTACATGCGGCCTCACTACTTGGGCCTTGCCGCGGGTGTCGCCGCGCTGGCGGTCGTCGGTGTGACCGAAGGCCTCATCGCGCTGATGATCACGCCGGCGTTCGATCGCGTTCTGAATCCGGCAACGAACGACCCGAATGTCGGGCTGGTCAAGAATCCTTTCACGCATCATACGATCCTGCTGAATTCCTTCATGCCGCACCAGATCCATTACGTCTGGTGGATCTTCACGATCGCCCTGCTCACCATCTTCACCGTGAAGGCTGTGATGGAATATTTCGGTTTCGTGCTCATCCAACATTCTGGGCTTTCGGCCGTCACGGACTTGCGCAACGAGGTGTATGCGAAGATCCTTCGCCAGCCGTTGGGTTTTTTCCAGCACCACCCGTCCGGGCGCGTGCTCTCCGCCGTAATCAGCGACATTGAGAGAGTGCGGATCACGCTGACCGATTGGATCGCGCAGTTTTTCCGCTACATTTTCATGCTGCCCATCCTCGCGTTCGTCTTGTTCATCATCAATTGGAAACTGGCGCTCGGGTCCTCCATCTTTCTGCCGTTGGTTCTCTGGCCGGTTGCGAAGTTCGGCCGTCGCATGCGGCGTTCCTCGGAACGCATTCAGACCGGCGTCGGCGAGCTGACGCAAGTCGTGCAGGAGACGGTCGAGGGCAATCGCGTCGTGAAAGCGTTCGGGATGGAGGGCTTCGAGATCCGGAAATTCCGCGACGCGGCCCGGCGGCTGCTGCACGAAAACATGCGCTGGATCCGCTCCTATGCCGTGACCTCGCCGCTGATGGATATGCTCGGCGCGGTCGTGATCTGCGCCGTGCTGCTCTTCGCCCGCGACCAAATCAAAGCGGGTGCGCTGACGGAGGCAACATTCCTCACATTTATGTATGCGCTGTTTCGCTCCTACGAGCCGATCAAAGGGCTCGGCTCCGTGTACCAGCAGTTTGAAACGGCGCACGGGTCGACGGCAAAAGTGTTCCAATTCCTCGCGCTCGTCGAGGAGCAGACGGACCAGCCGGGCGCAAAGGTGCTGCCTCCATTCTCGCGAGAAATCGAATTCGATCAGGTGCGTTTCTCCTACGACGGCGAAGCGGCGTTCGTCCTGCGCGGAATCAATTTGAAAGCGAAAGCGGGCGAAGTCGTTGCGATCGTCGGTTCGAGCGGCGCGGGGAAGACCACGCTGGTGAATCTGCTTCCCCGATTTTACCCGGTCACGTCGGGCGCCGTGCGCATTGACGGGTCCGACATCGACGAAGTCACGTTGCGTTCGCTGCGCGAGCAGATGTCGGTGGTCACGCAGGAAACGATTCTTTTCAATGACACGGTCTGGAACAACATCTGCTACGGCCAGCCGGGGTTGCCGCAGGAGCGCGTCGAGGATGCGGCCAAGGCCGCTCTCGCACATGATTTCATCACGGAGATGCCCGACGGCTACCAAACAATGATCGGCGACCGCGGCCAGCGCCTCTCCGGGGGACAGCGGCAACGGATTGCGATTGCGCGGGCGATTCTGAAAAATTCGCCGATTCTGATCCTCGACGAAGCGACCTCGGAATTGGACTCCGAATCCGAGGCGCTGGTGCAGCGCGCGCTCGCGAACTTGATGGTCGGCCGGACGTCGTTCGTCATCGCACACCGGCTCTCCACCATCCGCCGGGCGGACAAGATCGTGGTGCTCGAGGATGGCGTGATTTCCGAGACGGGAACGCACCAGGAATTGCTCGCACGCGAGGGGACGTACGCGCGGCTCTATGAAATTCAGTTCACCGACGATGATGCCGCGCCGGCATCCGCGGGGCCTTTACCCTTATGAGCGCCGCGAATCCAGTGATTCGGTCCATGACCGGGTTCGCCGAAGCGCGAACCGACGAGAACGGATGGCGGTTGCGCGTCAGCATCCGCAGCGTCAACCACCGGTTTCTCGACCCGCACGTTCGCGTTCCCGAGGGGCTCGAACGCCTGGAACCGCAAATTCGCCAGGTGCTGCGCGAGCGGCTTCGCCGCGGCCACGTGGAAGTCACGGTGCACGTGGAATCGACCGGGCTTGCGGCCGTGCACGTGAATGCGGAAGTGGCCGAGGCGTACCTCAAAGCGGCGGAATCGTTGCGAAAGAAATTTGCGTTGAAAGCGGAGCCCGACCTGATCGGGCTGTTCCGTCTGCCGGGGGTGGTGGATGGGACAGCGGAACCTGGAAGCGAGCAGGAAGAAATGATGGCTCGCGCGGTGGAGGCTTGCCTGGGGCAGGCTCTGACGCGACTCAACGAGATGCGCGCCGTGGAAGGGCGGACGCTTGCGGACGAAATGCGCGGGCTGTTGCGCGGCATCGCGGAACGCGCCGCGCGCATCGAGGAACTGATCGCGCGCAGCTTGCCCGCGTACGCGGAACGCTTGACGGAGCGGCTCAAGGAGTTGCTTGGGAGTTCGGCGATCGATCCGGCGCGCATCGCGCAGGAGGCCGCAATGCTGGCGGAGCGCGGCGACACGAGCGAAGAACTCTCGCGGCTGCGCAGCCACGTCGAACAATTCGGGGCCGCGCTGGACTCCGGCGGCGAGTTGGGAAAGAAACTCGACTTCCTGTTGCAGGAGATGCAGCGCGAAGCGAACACGCTGCTCTCGAAATCGCCCGGCGTCGAAAGTGAAGGGCTGACGATCACGGGATTGGGGCTGGAAATAAAGTCGGCGATCGAAAAACTGCGGGAGCAAGTGCAGAACGTCGAGTGACGATGGGAACTCCGCTCATCCTCATCGTGTCGGGGCCGTCGGGTTCGGGGAAATCCACGCTTGTGGCGAAGCTAAGGGAGCTGCCGGGCCTGCTGTTTTCCATCTCGTGCACGACGCGTCCGCCGCGGGCGACCGAGGCATGCGGAAAATGGTATGATTTCGTTTCCGAAGTAGAATTCGACCGCAGGGCTCGCCGGGGAGAGTTTCTGGAATACGCGCAAGTGTTCGGACGGCATTGGTACGGAACGCCCCAGCGCTGGCTCGATGAGGCGCGAGAGAAAAAGCTGGACCTTGTTCTGGAAATCGACGTGCAAGGCGCGGCGCAGGTAAAGCAGAAGCTGCCGGATTCGGTGGCGGTTTTCGTTTTGCCGCCGTCCCGGCAGGAGCTGGAGCGGCGCATCCGCGAGCGCGGGCAGGATTCCGAAGAATCGATCGCCCGGCGGCTCGAGCGTGCGCGGCAGGAAATGCTGCGGTACATCGAGTACGATTATCTGGTCGTCAACGACGACCTCGAGCGAGCGGGCCGGGCGATGCAGGCGATCGCGATCGCCGCGCGCAGCGGCCGCCGCGCGATGGATTCGGAAGCACGCAAGATTTTGGATTCGTTTGGAGGTTGAGTGTCGATGACGGTGCAAAACCAGGCTCCGGATTCCAAGTTTGCGTTTGTGGTGGTGGCCGCGCGGCGGGCGCGGCAACTCATGGCGGGCGCGCCGCCGATGGTAGCGACGAACAGGGCATATAAACCGACCCGGCTCGCCGTGGAAGAACTGAAACTGGGCGTGCTCGAGTTCGAGGCGCCCGAACCAACCGCTGCAAGCGAAGAGAAAGACAGCAAGAAGCGCAAGGAATAAGCCGAGGTCTTGATGCGCATCGCTCTGGGAGTTTCGGGGGGCGTGGCCGCGTACAAGGCGGCCGAGTTGGTGCGGCGGCTCCAGCAGGAAAAGCTGGACGTCGAAGTGGTCATGACCGCGGGCGCGCAGGAATTCGTCACGCCACTGACGTTTGCGGCGCTGACCGGACACAAAGTCATTACGAATTTATTCGGGCAGGAGCCGGCTTCGGCGAACGTCGAAAGCGCGATCGAGCATATTGCCGTGGCGCAGCGGATTGACGCGCTCGTAGTCGCGCCGGCCACAGCGAACGTGCTGGCGAAAATGGCGCGCGGGGTGGCGGACGATTTTCTCACCACGCTGTACCTCGCGACGACGGCCCCGGTGATCGTCGCGCCTGCGATGAACGTCAACATGTGGGAGCACGCGGCGACGCAGGAAAATATCGAGATGCTGCGCGCGCGCCGCGTGCACATCGTTGCGCCGGAAGAAGGATATCTCGCCTGCGGCATGACCGGAGCCGGCCGGCTTGCGGGCGTCGAAGCGATTGCGCAGTCGGTTTGCGCTGTGCTCGGCTTGCGGCACGATTTCGACGGCGAGACCCTGCTGGTCACCGCCGGCCCCACCCGCGAAGACATTGACCCCGTGCGATTCCTGACCAATCGTTCCTCCGGAAAAATGGGCTACGCGATCGCCGACGCGGCGGCGCGGCGCGGCGCGCGCGTTGTGCTGGTGAGCGGACCGACGCAAATCGACGCGCCAGCCGGCGTCGAGCGAATCGAAATCCGCAGCGCCGAGCAGATGCATCGCGCCGTGCTCGAGCACGCGCGCGAAGCGAGCGTCGTCATCATGGCCGCGGCCGTGGCCGATTGCCGGCCCGTTGCGCCAGCGACGAAGAAAATCAGGCGCCAACCCGGGCATCTGACGCTGGAACTCGAATCCACACCGGACATCCTGGCGGACGTCGCGCGTGAAAAGGGCGAGCGAATTCTCGTCGGATTCGCGGCGGAAACGGATAACGTCGCCGAGCACGCGCGCGCGAAGCTCCAGGCCAAACACGCCGATTTGATCGTGGCCAACGACGTGACGGCGGAAGGCGCCGGCTTCGACCACGATACGAACATCGTCACGCTGTACTCCCACGACGCGCGCGAGATTGCGTTGCCCCGCATGGGGAAGCTCGAAGTGGCGGGGCGCATTCTCGATTTCGTTCTGGAATTGCGGCGCGCGCGCAAGTCCACTCCCGCCATACACGGGGCGCGGTGAACCGGCCCATGGGTTCGCACCCGCCCGACGATCTCCGAAAAAAAGTGGAAGAACGGCTGCGCTACTACGACGATTTGCGCCTCGGGCCGTATTTTCGGGACCGGCAGCCTGCGGAATTGCCAAGCGCGGCGGCGCGCGGGAAAAAAGCCAGCGCCGAATCGCCGCCGCCGAAAACGGCTGCGGCTTCCGCTCCGGTTGCCGCGGCAGCCCCCAAGGCTCGCGAAGCTGCTCCGGCGCGGGCGGCGCAAACTTCCCCATCTTTCCTGCCCGTCGTGCAAGCGCCTTCGCTCTTTGATTCGGCCGAGCACATCGAGGGCGACACGCTGGAAACGATTTGCGCGGACCTCGGAGAATGTACGCGCTGCCGACTGCACAAGCAGCGCCACAATATTGTTTTCGGCGTGGGCAACGGAAAGGCTTCGCTCGTTTTCGTCGGCGAAGGGCCGGGGCACGACGAAGACATGCAGGGAATTCCGTTCGTCGGCCGCGCGGGACAACTGCTGACGCAAATGATCGACGCGATGGGCCTGCGGCGCGAAGACGTCTACATCTGCAATATCGTGAAGTGCCGGCCGCCGGAAAATCGCACTCCTGAGAAGGATGAAATCGCGACGTGCTCGCCGTTTCTGCTGCGGCAGCTCGGCGTGATCCGGCCGAAAGTGATCGTTTGCCTGGGCAACGTCGCGGCGCAAACTTTGTTCGGCACGCACAAATCCATCTCGCAGTACCGCGGGCAGTGGTTCGATTATCGCGGTGCGCGCATGATCGCCACGTATCACCCCGCTTACTTGCTCCGCAATCCCGCCGCGAAAGCCGACGTCTGGGTGGACCTGAAGAAAGTGATGGTCGAGTTGGGTCTGCCGCTCAACCGCACGCGCCGCTAGGACCGCTGGTTCTCCTCCCTCTTCCTCCTCTTCCACTGCGTTCAATTGGTCGGATTCCATTTTTCAACAAGCTGTTAAACTGTTGCGCGATGGCTGCGCTGACCTGCGAAGTTGCGCTTCCCGTGCCGATCCGTTCGACGTTCACGTATCGCGTGCCGGAGGTGTTTGCGGAACGAGCCGTGCCCGGGGCGCGCGTGCTGGTTCCCTTCCGGAAGCGGACGATGGCGGGCGTGATCGTGGAATGCGCCGCGTCCGGACGAAGGGCGCCGGAGGGCGCGCACCTGCGGGAGATTCTCGACGTGCTCGACGACCAGCCGGCGATTCCGCCGCTGCTGGCCAAGCTGGGACGCTGGGTGGCGAATTACTATCTGGCGCCGGAGGGCGAGGTCTTCCACGCGATCCTGCCTCCGGCCGTGGACCTGCGGCACGCGCGCGAACTGCACTTGACCGAGGCGGGCCGCGCGCGAAAGCGCGAAATTGACTCGCGCGGCAATCGAAGCGACTCCGAGATCACCGAACTGGCTCTCCTGCAACTCTGCGAAATCGAAGGCCAGCCTTTGCGGGCGGAGCGCGTGCGGAAGCTGCCGGGCGGCGAAGAAGCGGCGCTGCGCCTGATCCGGGGCGGAATGCTGGAAGCGCGCGAGGTGGCGTTGCGAAGAAAAGCGCGCACGCAAAAAATCATTGCCTGGGGCGGGAGTGAAGGGAAACCTTCGAGCGAAGCGGAAGCGCGGCTGCGGCAGGTGCTGCGCGAGGAGCGCGGGCCAATGCCCGTGGCGCAGGTGCTGCGCGAAGCAAAAGTTTCGCGCGCGTTGGTGGAACGGTTGCTGCGCCAGGGGAAATTGCAAAGCTGGGAAGAGCCGCTGCCCGCCGAGGAGCACTGGCTCGAAAGCGATTGGTCCGCGCCCGCAAACACGCTGAACGCCGACCAACAGCGCGCGGTGGATGAAATCACGGCGTGGATGGACGCGGGCGCGTTTACGACGGGCCTGTTGTACGGCGTGACGGGAAGCGGCAAGACCGAAGTGTATCTCGCGGCGATCGAAGCGGCGCTGGCGCGAGGGCGGACGGCGCTGATTCTAGTGCCGGAAATCGCGCTGACGCTGTGGCTGGGGCGGCAATGCCGGGCGCGATTCGGGGCGGGCGTGGCCGTGCTGCACAGCGGCCTGCCGGACGTCGAGCGGGTTCGCGAGTGGTGGCGCGTGCGCGCGGGAGAAGCGCGCGTGGTGGTGGGCACGCGATCGGCGGTTTTCGCGCCGCTGGAAAACGTGGGCGTCGTGATCGTGGATGAGGAGCAGGAGACGAGCTACAAACAGGAAGAAACGCCGCGTTATCACGGGCGCGACGTGGCCATCGTTCGCGCGAAGATGGAGGGCGCGATCGCGCTGCTGGGCTCGGCCACGCCATCGCTCGAAAGTTTTCATCACGCGCAGCAAGGGCGTTACAAACTGCTCCAGCTTGAATCGCGCGTGGAAGGACGGCCGCTCGCGCCGGTGGAAATCGTGGATTTGCGCGAAGAGTTTCGCCGCACGCACAAGACGGGGCCGATCTCGGAAAAACTGCGCGAGGCCATCGCGGCGCGCCTCGAAGCAGGCACGCAGGCGATTGTGCTGATCAACCGCCGGGGCTACTCGTGGTACGTGCTCTGCAGGAGTTGCGGCGTTTCGCTCCAGTGCGAAAATTGCAGCATCGCGCTGACCTACCACAAACAGCGCGGGCGAATGGTGTGCCACTACTGCGGCTATTCGCGCGCGGTGCCGAAAACGTGTCCCAAGTGCGGCTCGGAACATTTGTATTACGTCGGGGCGGGAGCGGAACAGCTCGAAGAGCATTTGCGCGAGCTGTTTCCCGGCGCGCGCATCGGACGGCTCGACCGCGACGCGGCGCGCCACCGCCGCGCGTACCATCAACTGCTCGGCGCGTTTGCGGCGGGGCGGCTGGACATTCTGGTCGGCACGCAGATGGTGGCGAAGGGACACGACTTCCAGCGCGTGACGCTGGCCGGCGTGGTTTCCGCCGACGCGCAACTCGGCTTGCCGGATTTTCGCGCCGCGGAGCGCACATTCCAGATTCTCACGCAGGTGGCGGGCCGCGCCGGACGCGGCGAATTGCCGGGCGAGGTGCTGGTGGAAACGTACTATCCGGAGCACTACGCGATCACGCTGGCGGCGCAACAAGACTACGTTTCGTTTTTCGAGAGGGAGTTGCAATTCCGGCGCATGCTGCACTACCCACCATTTGCGGCGTTGGCGATCGTGCTGGTGCGCGACGCGCGGCTAGAGAATGCGGTGCGATGGTCGCGCGAAATCGAGCGATTTTTTCAGACCGCGGCCGCGGAGTCACGCGGCGTGCGCGTGCTGGGGCCCTCCGCGGCGCCGCTGGCGCGGCTGCGGCGGGAATACCGGTTTCAATTCTTGCTGAAAACGCCGCGGCGCACGGAGATGGGGCGTTTGCTGCGGGAGTGCCTCGCAGCGTGCGCGAAAAAAGAAATTCCCGAGAAAGCCGTGCTCGTGGACGTGGACCCGCTCAGCCTGATGTGAGGGGCCGGGTCAGCCACGATTTCTCACGGCCAGCGAACAGGCTGCGCCTTGCTCGTCGATCGAAACCACGAGATTCTTCGCTTCGCTGCGCGGCAGAAACCGCCGCGCAAAACGCTTCGCTCAGAATGACAGGATTTCGCGCGGGGCCGAAAGCGGCCGGGCGAGCCTAAGCAGCGCCGATCCAGAACGCGAAGAGCGACTCCAAACTACTTGTGAGGGACGCTGGTCAGCGGAACAAATCCAGCATCGAGCCTGCGATCGGAGAAGGCATAAAGCAGAGCGCGAATATTGCGATGGCAATCGTCGCCCAAACTTCGCGCTCCTTGCCCACGGGAGTCCAGGGATCCAGCAGGGGCGGATGACGAAATCGAAAAGCGAATAGAAGCCCTGCCCAAACGAGCCAGCCCGCCCAGCCGAAGATTGCAAGCGGAATCAGCGCGATGGTGACGCCGAGAGAGATCTGCTTGTGGCGGCGGCTGGCGACGGCATAAAGAATGTGGCCGCCATCGAGTTGGCCCGCGGGTATGAGATTCAAGGCCGTGGCGAAAAGGCCGACCCAGGCGCCGCGCGCAATCGGATGCAAGAGAACGTCGGAGGCCGAAACGCCGGGATGAATCACCGCGAGCAAAAGGGTCAGTGCGAGCGGATGGCCGAACTGCACCACGGAGGCGGCGTCCGCGCCGGGCACGATTTTAGAATGTGCGAGACCAATGGCCAGCGCGGGAATCGCGAAGATGAAACCTACGACCGGTCCGGCGATGCCGACATCGAACAGGGCTCTGCGGCTGACGATCGGAGACCGAATGCGAATGAACGCTCCGAGCGTGCCGATCAGCGTCGGCGCGGGAATGAAAAATGGATACGTGGCGGCGATGCCGTAGTGGCGGCAAGCGAAGAAATGGCCCAACTCATGCGCGAGGAGGATGCCGAGGAGCGTGAATGCGAACGGGACGCCCGCGATGAGAAGGCGCGGATGAGCGAGCAATTGGACGTAAGAGGCGAAGAAATTTTCGAAGTCGGGAGAGCGTCCCGCGGCGTAGGCCGAAGCGAATTGCGTGCCGACGGCGAGCGTCGAGATCACCGTGAGCGTAAACAGAAGTACGGCGAGCGCCAGCGAACTGCGCGATTGCACTTGCCCCGCCGTCCAATAGGGCGGAGTGCGCGAGGAGCCCTGAGGGCGCGCGGGAATCCAGATTTCAACGGGCCGCTGGCCCGGACCTTCGTTTTGAGTCATCCGAATGACCGTACCTCTCCCATCATGCCCGACTCCGAAACAACGGCAAAGCAGAGATGGGCGGCGATGACGCGAGTAGACAAACTCTCCCGCACGCCTCGCGCTAAAACGTGCGGGACTTGCCTGGTCACACTTCAGAAGCGGGGCTTATAACTCCTGGAGTTCCTTGCCAGGTTTGAAGCGGACGACCATACCGGTCGGGATCTTGACTACTTCGCCCGTGCGAGGATTGCGGCCGATGCCGGTCTTTCGGGGCCGGACGCTGAACACGCCGAACCGGCGCAGTTCGATGCGCTCGCCCCGGCCCATGGCATTCTTCAGGGATTCAAAGACAACCTCGACCGCTTGTTCGGCCTTGGTGCGGCTGACGCCCGTCTGGCCAACGACGGCATTTACAATGTCGAGCTTGATCACGCGGTCCTCCCCGGTCGGAATTGGAAGCCTATGCTAGACATGGAGTTGCGGGTTGTCAAGCGAAGCACGGTGAGCTAAGATGCGCCGCCTTTTCGTTCTGAATATCTTACGACAGGACCCGGGGAGGCCCGAATGAGTGTCAAGCCAGACCGCTGGATACGCCGCATGGCGCTGGAACACAAGATGATCGAGCCATTCGAGGATCGCCAGGTGCGCGAGGGCGTGATCAGTTACGGCGTGTCGAGCTACGGATACGACCTTCGCGTCGCCGACGAGTTTCGCATCTTCACGAACGTGAGCTCCACCATCGTGGATCCGAAGCACTTCGACGCGCGGTCGTTCGTCGAATTCAAGGGCGCGGTGTGCATCATTCCGCCGAACTCATTCGCGCTGGGCCGCTCGGTGGAATATTTTCGCATCCCGCGCAACGTGCTGACGATTTGCGTCGGCAAGTCCACGTATGCGAGATGCGGAATCATCGTCAACGTGACGCCGTTCGAGCCGGAATGGGAGGGCTTCGTGACGCTGGAGATCAGCAACACGACGCCTTTGCCCGCGCGGATCTATGCGAACGAAGGGCTCTGCCAGGTGATTTTCTTCGCCTCCGACGAAGAATGCGAAATCTCCTACAAAGACAAGAAGGGAAAATACCAGGCGCAACAGGGGATCGTGCTGCCGCGTTTGTAGTTTGCTTCGCCCGAGTGGGCGGGATTACGCGGACTCCTCCGCTTGCGTTTCGCCTTCGGAACCGACCGAAGCCGGTGACATCGGCTCGAGCGGATAGCCCTGCTCGCTCCAACCGACCAGGCCGCCTGCAAGCGGGCGAATCCGCTCGACTCCCCTGCGCTTGAGGAAGAGCGCCATCCTCGCACTAGTCTCCTCGTTGGGACAAGAACAGTAGAGAACAACTTCGCGATCGCGCGGAAAGAGCGGCTCCGCCTCGGAGACGTCCGTCGTATCGAGGCGCACGGCTCCGGGGATGCCGTGAGGCTCCGCTTCGAATTCCATCGCTCCCCGCAGATCAACGACAAGGACGTCTTCGCCGCCATCCATCCGCGACTTCAGCTCCTGCGGAGAAATGCGGGCGATGCGCAGCTTGCGGAGGAAGCGCCGCCGATGGACGATCTTCCAGCCGATGTAGGAACCGAAAGCCCCTGCCAGCAGCAAGAACACACCGACACCCAACGCGGCCGCGTGATGCGCGAAGCGCTCGATCTGGCTGCTGAACGCAAACCCGATGAGCACCGCGGTACCGCTCCAGACGATCGCTCCGAGCCCGTCATACGCGAGAAATTGAGCCCAGCCGATGCGTCCCATTCCCGCGAGCGGCGGCGCCACGGTATTCAGGCCCGGAATGAATTTCGCGATAACAAGCGATTTCGCGCCGTAGCGCTTAAAGGTGTCCTGGGTGCGTCGAACGCACGAATCCGGCTCCAGCGAGATTTTGCAGAGCCACTGCAGCACGCGTGTGCCGCGGCGACGCCCCGTCTCAAACCAGGCTACGTCGCTGGCCACGGCGGCGATGGAAGGGATTGCGACCGCAAGCGAAAGGGACATCTTACCGGCGCCCGCCAGTGCGCCGGCCGCGAGCAACAGCGGCACCGAGGGGATGGGCAGTCCGAGCTGTTCGAGAAAGACCCAAGCGAACAGCAACGAATAGCCGTGGCGGACCAGGAAATCCAGTTGCTCATCCATAAGTTTTTATGTGTGAAAGATCCAATACTCAGCGGGCAATCGCCGGCACACGGGATGTCCCGAGGGCCGTGTGATTGCGCGCGTCGAACGAAAACGGTCCCGCTCCGTCAGCCAAAATGCGCAAGAGCCCGCCCAAGATCGCGAGGTTCTTCATGAATTGGATGAACTGCTCCTGCGCCGCGATTCCGGATGCCGCCCAGAAATTGTGAAACACGAAGGTTACCACGACTAAAAAGGCGGATAGAAGGAGTGCTGCGGGCCGCGCGCGGAATCCGGCCAAGAGCGCCAGACCTCCGGCCACTTCGATAAGAATTGTAAGCGGCAACGCAACCGAGACAAGCGGAACGCCCGCGCCGCGCATCGCGCCTGCGACCTGGGACCAAGCGGCGATCTTCCAGAAACCGCTGAAGATGAAAATCGCACTCAGAAAAAATCGCGACGCCAAGGTCACTGAGTTGCTAAGCGTGTTCCCCATTCGTGCGTCTCCTCGTAAGAATCTGCGTCCTCTGAGGCGAACTGAATCGGCTTGCCCCAGTCTCCGCCATAAACAATCTCTTCGAGAGGCTTGCGCTCGCGAGGCTTGGCTGGATGAGCGCCAGCGCCGGCATTTGCCTCTTCGTTCGCCGGATAGCCGAGGGCAATCACGGCGACGGGCTCCCAGCCTTCCGGAATGTGCAGCTTTTCCCGCGCCGCCTTGGGATCGAAGCCACCCATCGGTCCGGTGACGAGGCCCACCGCTTCCGCCTGCGTCATCAGATTCCCCGTTGCGAGGCCGACGTCGTGCCACGCGTGGCGGTTCGGCTTTTCGTTGTGCGGAAAATTCGCACGTGCAACAGTGACGATCAAGACGCGCGCCGTGGAAGCCCACTCCCGGTTGACCGGCATGAGCACGCTCAAGATGTTTTCAAAGCGACTCGCGTCCTCGCGTCGTGCGACCACGAATTTCCACGGCTGCGCGTTATAGGAGGAAGCGGCCCAACGGGCTGCTTCCAGGACGGCGCGGAGATCCCCCGCGGCCACCGGGCGCGTCGAGAACGCGCGAGAAGTTGTGCGATTGGAAATCAATTGGTGAATCGGAACTTCGTTTCTTACGATCATTTCGCCCCTCCCATCACGGGATTTCTCTCGCCGGCTTTCCGCAATGTCGGGTGAACCGGCCGGCGTCAAAAAGGTGGACGCATTGAGCGACATTTTCTCGTTCCTCCTGATTACGTGTAATGGTTTATCGTGACAACAACTGTTACAGCAAAAAAATTCATCCCTTCGTTGGACAGTTCTGCGTGCGCATCAACGACAAGAGATTCTTCAGCTCTTGAAGTTGGGCGGAATCGAGGTGCCCCAGTTGCTTCTGGTGCAACTCGGAAACCGGCGCGTCCAGCTCTTCCAGGAGCCGCAGGCCGGCATCGGTGATTCTAGTCTTCACCACGCGCCGATCTTCCAGTTCCCGTTCCCTCTTGATGAAGCCGCGCGATTCGAGCCGATCCAACAGCCGCGTAATATCCGGATCGTGCGTGAGCATGCGTTCGCCAATCCCGCCACAAGCAAGGCCGGTGGGTCCAGCGCCGCGCAGGATCCGCAAGACGTTGTATTGCGTATGCGAAAGCCCATAAGGCTTCAAAATGGCTTCTGCATCCTGGACCAACGAATCGGCAACGCGGAGCAACTCCAAGAAGCAGTGCTGCTCCAGGCCGAGCATCGGAGCCGCCTGATTACCAGCTACGTGTTTCTCAACCATGCCTAGGACTATACTCGTTTAGACAAATATTGTCAAGAGGAATGTCACGGCTTCTGCGTCGGTCGCATAAGTACTTCGCTGATAAAGCTTTGCGGGGCCTGGGTCACAAGGGCCGCGACGGCATGCGCGACATCTTCGGGCTGAAGCATCTTGCCTCGGTCCTTGCCGGCATGAGGGCCGAAATCGGTCGAGACCGACCCAGGGCAGATCACGCTCACTCGAATCTTGTGCGCACGGAGATCTTCGGCGAGACAAAAACTGAACCCCTGAAGGCCCCATTTGGAGGCACAGTACACGGCTCCGCCAGGAAAAGCATTCTTTCCCGCCAGAGAGCTGATGTTGATGATGTGCCCTCCGCCATGCTGAATCATGCCGGGAGCGACCGCGCGACAAATCAGGAACACGGCCTTCAAATTGGTGTCTAATACAGAGTCCCAGTCGGCTTCCGTCGCCTCGTGGCCGGGACGGAAGACTCCGATGCCGGCGTTGTTGACAACGATGTCGATCGGGCCCCATGTACGTTCGACTTGCGCGACCATTCGCGTGACGTCTTCGGAGCGCGACACGTCCGCGAGGATCGGTAGAACTGCGATTTGCTCGCTTCGCATCGCGGAAGCGGCTTGTTCGAGCCGGTGCGCATCTCGCGCGCACACGGCGACGCGCGCACCCATGCTTCCCAGACGGCGTGCGATCGCGAGGCCGATTCCCCGGCTGGCCCCGGTGACCAATGCTGCTTGTCCGTGCAGAATATTTTGCGAGTCCATGCAGCTCCTCCTTGTCCGAAAAATCGGCAGGCGACCTTGCGGCCGCGATTCGCCATCTTACCATTCGCAGCTGCCCCGCATGGCTGTGGGAAGCGCCACCCAAAACGCAAGAGAATGGGAAAGCTGCTTGCGCGTTGCAAACGGATTCCCTATAATCGCCCATCTTCGGTGGGGATGCGGCCCTCCTTACACAGATGCGAGTAGACGCGGGATGCGAGCCATTTCCCTAGGAGGCAGTGAGACGCGATGATACGAATGTGGAATCGAGCGAAGTTTGGTCTGATTTGCCTGGCAGCCGCGGGAACCATCGGCGGATTGGGAGGGCTTGCGCTCGCGCAGGACCAGCAGCCGCCGGCGGATCAAAGGCCGCCCTACACGCTGCCCGAATATAACGCTTACCAGCGCGCGTTCAACGAACAGAATGCGACGCAACGAGTCAAGCTTCTAGATGATTTCGTAGCCCAGTATCCCAATTCGAATCTCCTGCCGTACGCCTATCGTGTCTATTATCTGGCGTACAACGAACTCAAGAACTATCCGAAGGTGATCGAATACGCCGACCGTGAAGTCGCGCTGGGAGACAAGGTCGACCTCAAGACGCGGCTAGAGGCGCTTTACCTGCGGGCGCTCGCTTTCAACAACTCATTCAACCCGAGCGACGCGAATGCGAAGGACGAAGCAACACAGGAGAGAGATGCCGCACAACTGGGCCTCACCGTTCTCGGAAAGATTCCGAAGCCGGCGGACCAAACGCCCGAGGCGTGGGCAAAAAGCTTGCAGGCGCCCACGGTGTTGTTCGACTACACAGGGGGCATGGCCTCGCTTGCACTGAAGGATTTTTCTGGCGCGGTGACTTTCTTCAAGGCCGCGCTGGCCGCGAATTCCACCGACGCGGTCACTTACTTCCGGCTAGGCCTTGCTTACCTTTCGATGACACCTCCGCAAAATATGGACGGTTTCTGGGCGCTGGCGCGCTCGGTGTCATTGAAGGGACCAAGCCAGGCTCAAGTGCAAAAATATCTGCGGGACCAGTTGTCGAACTATCAGGGCGGAGCCGTTTGCGACAACCTGATTGACGGCGAATTGAATGAACTCGTCACACTTGCCGGAACGACGGCGGACCGGCCCGCGACCTACACGATTCCCAGCTCAAGCGATCTCGACACCGCGCGCAACGACGTGAATGATTTCATCCCCTGGCTCAAGGAGGGCGGCGACCACGGGAAAGTGATGTGGCTCGCGACCTGTGGGTCCACATATCCAGACGTGGCGGTTCGCGTCATGGAAATCGTTCCGGTGAACGATACCGACCTAACCCTCAAGGTCTATCGGCCTCTTGCCACGGACCAGGCTGCAATGCAAAAAGAGATGGAAGCCGCAACGGATGCGAACATGGAAGTTCACATCGTCGGCCAGCCGGAGGCGAAACGCGTGCAGAAGGACGACATCGTTCGCTTCACCGGCACGCTGACCGGCTACTCGCAAAATCCCTTCCTGCTGACGTGGGACACCGCGAAGATCAACGCGGAGGACATCCCGCCGGAGAAGCCGGAGCCCGGTACGAGGCATACCCCGCACAAACCGCCTCCGAAGCCTACGACACGCTAGTTGGAATTCCAGCCTAAATAAAAACGGCCCCGCAACCCGGGGCCGTTTTTATTTAGCCGATCGAGAAATTGGCGCGGGATGCCCGCAGGTCAGACGTGACGCTGCCGCGGATCGATCTTGTAGAGGCCAATCTTACGGCTGAGTGTGTTGCGATGGATGCCGAGCAAACGCGCGGCCCGCGATTGATTGCCCTTGGAGCGGTCGAGCACGCGCTTGATAAACCGCTTCTCAAATTCATTTACGGCTTCGTCGAACAGGATCCCGCGCTCCACCATCTGGCCCACCAGGGCCTCGAGTTGATCTCTCACGATGCACGCTCCGAGAAAAGTTTCCGGCCGCCGGCTAATCCAGATCGCGGCCTGTGAGCAACCGGTACGAATCGCGATACTTGGCCCGTGTTGCGGCCACCACGTCCGCCGGCAGTTCCGGTCCGGGCGGCTGCTTGTTCCAACCGATGCGCTCGAGATAGTCACGCACGAATTGCTTGTCGAACGAGGGCTGTGACTTGCCGGGTGCGTAGCGCTCGGCAGGCCAGAACCGCGAAGAATCCGGCGTAATCGCCTCGTCAATCCAAATCAGTTCGCCGTCGAGCAGACCGAATTCAAATTTTGTGTCGGCGAGCAAAATGCCGCGCGGCTCGGCATACGCCGCGGCGCGGCGGTACAACTCGATGCTGACGGCCCGGAGCCGCCCGGCAAGTTCCGCACCGATCCTGCGCGCGGCCTCATCGAACGATATATTCTCATCGTGGCCCCGGGTAGCCTTGGTCGAGGGTGTGAACAACGGCTCCGGAAGGCGGTCGGAATCGCGCAGGCCCGGCGGGAGAGCGATGCCGCAGACGCTGCCGGTCTTCTGGTAGTCCTTCCACCCGGAACCCGCGAGGTATCCCCTCACGACGCATTCTATCGGAAGCGGCTGCGTCCTCCGGCAAAGCGTCGACCGCCCAGCGAGCAGGTGCTGCTGCGAGGCCAAACTGGCCGGAAACTCCGTGCCGGAAATGACGTGGTTCGGAACGACATCGGCCAATTGCTTGAACCAAAAGAGCGAGAGCTGCGTCAAGACGCGACCCTTGTCCGGAATGGGCGTGGGCAGCACGACGTCGAACGCCGAGAGGCGATCCGTCGCGACCAGCAAAAGCTTGCCGTCCACTTCGTAGAGATCGCGGACCTTGCCGCGAGAGAGAAGTTTCGCTCCGGAGAGATTTGTTTCCCAGACTAAAGCGTTCATTTGAGGAGAAGCCACGGACGACCCTTCCATGAGAAAGCGCCGCATTCTAGCGCACCGCGGCCGGATGTGAAAGAAACTTCCTGTGGAAACTTCGTGCGGGCTGTGCAGAACTCTTCGCGCCGCGGCAACGCGGCGGTCAGGCGGCGTTGGTCGCCGCGGCGGCGGCCTGATTTTCCTTCGGCTCATCCCAGCGAACAGAGACGAGCTTGGAAACACCGGGCTCCTGCATGGTCACCCCGTAGAGCACGGAAGCCATTTCCATCGTGCGGCGATTGTGGGTGACAACGATGAACTGCGTTCCTTCGCTCATCGATTGAACCATCTGCGTGAAGCGGCCCACGTTTGCTTCGTCCAGTGGCGCGTCCACCTCATCGAGGATGCAGAAGGGGCTCGGCTGGTAGCGGAACACGGCGATCAAGAGCGCCAGTGCCGTGAGCGCTTTTTCTCCGCCGGAAAGCAGGAGGACGTTCTGGAGGCGTTTCCCCGGCGGCTGCGCGACGATGTCGATGCCCGCGTCGCCGGAGCTATCCGGCTCCGAGAGCCGCATCTCCCCGGTGCCGCCGCCGAAGAGCGCGTGGAACGCGACGGCGAAATGCTGGTTGATGAACCGGAACGCTTCCTCGAATTTCTGGCGGCACACTTGATCGAGCTCGGTGATCGCCTGCTGCGTATCGGTGATCGATTGCACCAGGTCGTCCCGCTCGCGGGAGAGGAACGCGAATCGCTGGTCGCAATCGTTGTATTCCTCGAGCGCCATCATGTTGACCGGGCCCATGGATTCGACGCGCAACTTGAGCTCGTGATACTGCGCGTCCGCGGCGCGCAGTTCCTCGCCGCTGAGCAGCGACGCCTCGCTGGCGATCAGGTCTTCCGGCTGCAGATTCAATTCCTCGACGCAGCTCTGGCGGAGGTGTTCGCGATCCGCATCGTTGCGGGCGCGCTCGATTTCGTGCCGGCCGCGTTCTTCGCGCAAATCGCCGAGCTTCTGGCGATCCATCCGCAGCGTATCCTCAATCTGGGTGCCGCGCGCGCGCGAGGTTTCCCATTCGCGATCGAGTTCGGTCTTGCGCCCCTCGAGACGCAATTTTTCGTTGCGCAGGGATTCCACCTGGCGCTGATGCTCGGCCGTCTGAAGCGAAATCTCCTGACCTTCGCGTGTCACCTCATCGAGTTGCTTCGCCAGACCGTTGCGCCGCTCGGACATCTCCTGACTCTCGAATGCCAGCCGGGCGGACATCGAATCGGCGTTGGCACGCCGCTCGGCCAGTTGCGCGAGGTCCGCGCGGCGGCTCGCAAGCTGCTGCTGCGCCGATGCGGCCCCTTGCCGCAATTCGGCCAGGAGCGCCGTGGATTCGGCAATCTCGCGCTCCGCGCCGCTGCGCGAACTGCTGGCGTTCGCGCGGTCCTGCGATGCGCTTTCCACTTTGCGTTGCGCGGCCAGTGCTTGTTCTCGAACGCGGGCCAGCTCCGCTTGGCAATCGGCCAAATCCATTCCCAGCCGCGCCAATTCCCCCTGCGCCTGCTCGCGACGATGCGTTGCGGTGACCGCCGCCTTCTGTGCTTCGAGATGCTGCGATGAGGCCGTCGAAAGCGATTGCTCGTTCTCCGCGAGCTCCTGCTCGATCAAATGCAGAGCGGATTGCGCTTCGCCGAGCGCGCGTTCGAGCCGCAGCACTTCACCATCAAGCGCTCGCAGTTCCCGTTTCATTACAAGCGGTCCGGCTTCCGCCGGGCGCCCGCCGGTCACCATGCGCCCCTGGTAGCAAGTGCCGTCGAGAGTGACGAAATGGCACGCGGCGTTTTCGCGCGCGAGGCGCTCCGCTACCGCGGCGGTCTCCACCAAATACGCGGTGCGGAGGCGGGGCAAAAAACTCTTCGCGGCGGGTCCGAGGGGATCGCGGAAGTCGACGAGTTTGTCGAGCCGGGAAACGACGTCGCGTTCGATCTCAAACGGAACGATCGGCTCATCCGGTTCGAGTTTCAGCGTGCGCAGCGAATCCACGAAAAACGTGGCGCGCCCGCCAACTTCCTCTCGCAGCAGGCTGATCCCGGCGCGAGCCACGTCGAAGGTCTCGACGACGACGTATTCGAGCTCTTCGCGCAAGAATTGTTCGACGGCCACCTCGTACTGCTCCCCGACTTCGGCATAATCGGCGAGCACGCCGACGGCGCGGAAGCCGCGGTCCGTGGACGTATCGTTGACTGCGAACAACTTCTGCACCGCCTCCGCCGTGTACGAGCGGTCGTTCAAGATCTGGTCCAGCGTAGAGCGGCGCGCGCGCACATCCGCCAGCTCCCCGCGGCTTTGATTCACCCGGGACGTCGCGCCTTGCTGCTGTCGGCGCAACTCGGCGATGCTCTCGTGCGTATCCTGCACCGCCCGTTCGAGGCTCTGCGCATGCTCCACGCTTGTCCGCCAGTTCAAATCAGCGGCGTGCGCCCGCTCTCGGTGGAGCAACGATTCCTCAAGCAATTGGTGTTCGCGCTTCTCACCGTGCGTCACCGCCTCAAGGTGATGCGTCAGCGCCTGCTCGGCTTGCGCCTGCTCGCCATGGAGACGCGTGACCGCATCGGTCAAGCGGCTCGACGCTTCCCGCAATTCCAGGATGCGCGCTTCGGTCGACGCGCTCCGCGATTCCAACCCCGCCACTTCCTCCACGAGCCTGGCAACGAGCTGTTCGAGCTGCGCCGTCTCTGCGACGAGCGCTTCCTGCGCCCGTCGATGATCGCGCGTACGGCTCTCGAGTTGCGCGGCCTGCGCGCTCAGTTGCTCCGTTTCCGCGGTGAGCTGGCGGGCGCGTGCTTCAAGTTCCTCGGCGCGCTGGCGATTGAACACGATGCGATTCTCGCTGCGGTCCAATTCAAGGCCCGTCTGGCCGATGAGATTCTGGTTCTGCCGCAGTTCGCCGTCGAGTTCATAGATTCGCGCTGAAAGGCGTTCGTGCTCGCCTTCGAGTTGCGCCACCACTTGGCCGAGATTCGCCTCGTTCGCAGCCGAATCTCGCAAAATGCCCTCGATCCGCTCCGCCTCGAAATCGAGTTCGCGAGCCTTGCTGGCAAAGACCTGGCGCAGCATTCCGCGCATCTGCTCGCGAATTTCCGCATATCGCCGCGCCTTCGAGGCCTGCCGTTTGAGCGAACCGAGCTGTTTTTCCACCTCAACGAGGATGTCGTTCACGCGAGAAAGATTGATTTTCGAGGATTCCAGTTTCGCTTCCGAGAGGCGCCGCTTCGTTTTGAATTTCGTGATGCCCGCGGCTTCTTCGATGATGGCGCGACGGTCGGAGGGCTTCGTGCTTAGGATCTGCCCGATGCGTCCTTGCTCGATGATGGCGTAGGTATCCGGCCCGAGGCCGATGCCCATGAAAAGTTCCTGGATGTCGCGCAGGCGCGCGACACGCCCGTTCAGAAAGTATTCACTCTGCCCCGAGCGGTACAGCCGCCGCCCGATGACGACCTCGCCCGGCTTCAGTTGCATCGCGGGCTTCTCGACCGCGCGTTTCCTCTTCAAGAGCGTGACGGGAATCGAGCTTCGCTCCCCCTCCGGCAGCGAATCGGAGGGCGCGTCGCCCAAGAGCTCGACGGGAGCTTCCGAACTCGCCAGGGAGGCGGCCGCTTCTTCCCCACCCGCCGCGGAATCGTCCGCCGGCGTCGAATCGTTGCCGGCGCCTTCGAGGACCAGCCTTGCCGCCTCGGCCAAATCCGGGTCCACGAGCGTAAGCGTCACTTCGGCAAGGCCCAGCGGCGGACGCTTGGCCGTGCCGTTGAAGATGCAATCGGACATGCGCTCAGCACGCAGGGACTTGTGGCTTTGCTCGCCGAGGACCCAGGAGATCGCGTCCACAATGTTGGACTTGCCGCAGCCGTTGGGCCCGATGACGCACGTCAGGCCGCTGCCGCTAAAGGCGATCTGTGTTCGCTCGCAAAAAGACTTGAAGCCGATGAGTTCAACTTTACGGAGCTTGAGCAAGACTTACCTCATATCCGGATTCCCGGCGGGGCGCCCAAATGCGCGCGTGCCGGCAGGAATTCCGGTTCCTCGAGAGGTGGGGACTTGCCCGACGCGTCGCATCGGGACCTGCGACAAAAGGATTGGAAGGGTCGCTGACAGTGGCCCAACCGCCTGGCGCTTCGGATCGGCGGTAACAAGAGGAACATAGCACAGGCCTGGAACGCTGTAAAGCAGGTATCCGCCGACAGGAAAACAAATTGAGCAATCTCGGGGAGCGGTTAGAGCGCGGGGAGAAATCCCTGATTCGCAATGGCGACCGCGTCGCGCGTGGAATTCTTCACGTTATACATGGCTTCGTCGGCCAAGTGGAGCAGCTCGATCTTGGTCTTTGCGTCGGTGGGATAGGCGGCGACGCCGAGGCTGGCCGTGATGTGAATGTTGAGATCATCTTCTTTCAGCCAGACCGTTTCGCGAATCAATTTGTGAAGGCGGCGGGCAACGATGCAGGCATTGTCCTTTGAGGCTTGCGGCAGCACGATCACAAACTCATCGCCACCATAGCGGAAGGCAAAATCAATCAACCGGCAATTCGACCGGAGCATTTGCCCGATTTCCGCCAGGAGCTTCGATCCCACCAGGTGGCCGTTCGTGTCGTTGACGTTCTTGAAGTGATCGAGGTCCAGGAAGACCAGCGAAAACTCGTAACCATACCGTTGCGATCGGTAGATTTCGGTCTCGAGGATGAAATTCATGTGGCGGGCGTTGTAGAGCGCGGTGCAATCGTCGGTGATCGTCAGCTCGTGGATGCGCTTCACGTGCCGCGCGTTTTCCAGCGCGATGGCGGCAAAATCGGCCAGCGCTTCCAACAGAGCGAGATCGCGCTCGTGGAAGCCGTCCTCTCCGACGCAATTGATCAGCTCGATGACGCCGAGGCAGTGATCGCGATAGCGCACGGGCACGGCCACGATCGAGTGCGTTTCCATCTTCGTCTTCTCGTCCACCTGAGCAAAGAAACGGGTGTCCTTGCTCACGTCGGGGACGATGACTGCCTTTTCTTTCTCCGCGACCCAGCCCGCGATGCCCTGCCCCATCTTGATGCGGATGTCCTTGAGCATCTGCGTGTTCTTGCCGACGGCGAGCTCGAAATAAAGATCGTGCTTCTCCTCATCGACCAGCAGGAGCGACCACGTGTCCGGCCGGAGAAATTCGTCGATCTTTTCCATGATCGTGCGGAGAACTTGATCGAGCTGCAGCGAGGACGTGAGCGCCTTGCCCAACTCGTGGAAGATGGCGACTTCGCCCGCTTCGCGTTGCTCGCGGGCAATGGCTGGATTTCGGCGGCGTTCAACCCCGGTGAACTGCTTCGTTTCAGACACGGCGCGACTCAGCTCCGACAAAAATTGCAGGGCGCCCGGAAGGACTGGGCGCGGGGGCGATTGCCATTATAAAACGCAAAAATTTCCTCGCGCAACGCCGAGTTGCCTTGAAGTTTCCCAACCGTAAGTCCGCCCCCTTCGCCGGGCCGGCGCGCCCCCCTCACGGTCACTTTGCTTTGCTCGCCGCGGCGATCCAGGCCGTGACGTCGCCAATGACATCTCCGGAAACGTGCCCCGCCAGCCGGTACTCTCTCGCGGAAGGCGTTCCTGAGCCGGAGGTGAAAAGATGGTTCAGGTCCGGATACGATTTGAAAGTCACGTTTGCGTGTCGCGACAAGCCCTTCTTCCAGCCATCGTAGTCGGCCATGGTCACTTGGAAGTCGCGCTCGCCCTGCAGAATGAGCATCGGAATGGAAAGCTGGGCCGCCACCGCCGCAGGGTCATACCCGCGCAGATCCAGCCAGTAAGCACCGTACATCTGCGCGCCGAGAAGCGTCACGCTTTCCGAGGGCTTCAAATCGGGGCGCTCGATGTTTTTCACCTCCGCTCCGACCTCCTCGACTTCCTTCTGCGCCTCGTCCTGGGGCAATTGATCCACACCCACCAGATAGCGAACCATCTCGAGGGCCACTTGCTCGATGGGACGTGTGTTCCCCGCAAGGAGAATCAGCCCCGCCACTTGGGCGTCGCCCGTCGCAATGCGAGGCCCGAGATACGCGCCCAGGCTGTGCCCTAGAACGTAAATGTGGTGAGCATCGATTCCCGGCTGGCTCGCGAGTAGCGCTACGGCGGCCCGCGCATCGTTGATGGTTTCGTCGTTGACCGTCATCAACGTAAAATCGTCGGCGCTCGAGTTCCCGTACTCCTTCGTGCGCTTCTCATAACGCAAGACGGCGATGCCGTGGCTTGCCAGGCCCCACGCCAAATCCTTGAAGGGCTCGTTTGGCCCGATCGTTTCATCCTCATCCTGCGGGCCCGATCCCTGCACGAGAACAACGCCTGGAAACGGCCCCGCGCCTACCGGCATGGTCAGCGTGCCCGGCAATTGCCAATGCGAGAACGTCACCGTGACGGGCTGCTCCTTGAACGTGGTCGGATTCGCGTAAGCCGGCGGCGCCCAGGCCGTGGCCGTCTCGGGGGAAGAGAAGTGCAAACCGGCTAGTTTGCCGTCTGCGTCAAATGCAAGCGCCGCTTCGATTGTGGCCCTTTCAAATTTGCAACTCAGCGTCACAACCTGCATGCCCTGCACGGTCTTCAAATTGGAGTCTGTGATGCCTTTGAAGGCGCCCACTTGCGATGTGAACATGCCCCAGCTTTCGCCGAGCTTTCCCTTGGGCAACGCGGCCGCCATATCTGCGGTGTACTGCGCTTCGACCGCGTCAAAACGCCCGGCAGCCAAGTCGGCGATGATACCCCGCGCATGTGCTTCGGGATCGGGCGCGGGTGCTGCGGGCGCCTGCGCGCAAAGAGTCGAAACCGCAAGAAGACTCACGCACGTGAACAGCAATGGAAAGGATAGCAGCGCTTTTCTCAAGAATCCCCCTTGGAACGAAGACGTTCAACAAGCTTTCGCGGAGGCATGCCGGCTCTCCGCGCTACTCCAAACTACACTACACGGCAGACCTCGTCCTTTGTCAACATTCGGAGGTTGCCCACCCACATTGACACTCCCGTGCCGCCCGCCTATATTGCCACTAGGTCCCTTTTCCGATGGATGAACAGCGCACGTCTGCAACGACCAAAGACAGCTTTGGTGAGCACCTTCGGCGCGAACGCGAAATGCGCGGCGTGACTCTCGACGAAATCGCCGCTGCAACCCGCATCGGCACCCGGTTCCTCGAAGCTTTCGAAAATGAACAGTGGGACCGTCTGCCCGGAGGCGTCTTCAATCGCGGCTTCGTTCGTTCGATTGCCCACTTTCTCGGCCTCGATGAGGAGAATCTGCTGGCCGAATACACGTTCGCGACCGGCGGGCTGCCCCGCCCGAGCTCCTGGACAGTGCAAGCGCATCCTGCAGGGCCTGAGCGTCATTGGGTGCCATGGGTTGTGCTTACGACGGTCGTGGCCTTGGCCGCGGTGGGCGGATGGATGGGATGGCACCACTACCGCTCCTGGAAACGCGGCCGTGCCACGGCATCCGCTCCCGCCATGCAACCCTCTCGGGAAACTGTAATCGCGCCGCCCGCAACGCCTCCACCGGCTCAGGCAGCCTCATCCGATTCGTCGCCGACTGCGGGCACAGACTCCGCCCCGCAAACCGCCAATCCCTCCCCTGCCCGTACGGCGCCAGACCCGGCTCCTGCTGCGGCCCCCGATCTGACCGCCCCGCTAACGCTGAAAATCGAAGCCGGGAAAAGCACGACCGTGCTCGTGATGGCCGACGGCGTGGATGTTTTTGACGGCAAAGTCTCCGCCGGGAGTTCGCAAACATTCCAGGCCAGTGGCGAATTCGAGATCTCGGTGCGCGACGCCGGCGCGCTGCTGCTCGAGTTGAACGGCCAGACCCTCCCGCCAATCGGCCCGCCCGGCAAGGCGGGCAAGATCACGCTCTCTCACGACACGCTGGCGCACACAACTGGAGGCGGCCATTAGCACAGCCGTGCGCGACGAAATTCGGTCCGGCCATGCGACGCGCGAGCGAAAACTGGCGGTCTGCGCGGGATCTGCATCGCTTCCGATTGAGGAGCGCATCGAGCTTCTCTCGATTCTCGCCAGCGACCCCGAAAACCAAATCCGCGAACGCGCCGCCGGCGTGCTCGTCGAGCAGCCGGTCGAAAGCATCCTGTCCGCCCTGGCTCATCCCGAAGCCCCACCTCAGCTTTTCACGTTCTGCGCGGTCCACTTCGCTGCGAAGCCGGGCGTCGCGGACGCCATTGCAAAACATAAGCTCTGCCCTCCCGAGCTGCTGCGCATTGTCGCGCGGCACCTCTCGACGAGCGCCGTCCAGAGTTTATTCGACAACCTGGAACTACTGAGCTCCGCCCCGGGCCTCCCGGCCGCGCTCGGCAATTCCACGTCCCTCACGGCCGAGCAGCAACACGAACTCCAGGAAATACAAAAGACAACGCTCGAAGCGGAGGCCGCATTCGCCGAAGCCTACACCGTTGCCGAAATCGATCCTGAAAAACGGATCACGCTCGTGCAGCGGCTGGCCCGGATGCGCGTCGTCGAGCGCGTGCAGCTTGCGCTGAAAGGCAACAAAGAGGAGCGGTCGGCGCTGGTCCGCGATCCTTGCAAGGTGGTGCAACGGGCGGTGCTCCAATCCCCGCGAATCTCGGAGCAGGAAATCGAATCGTTCGCGGCGGTGAGCACGCTCAGCGAAGACGTGCTTCGGCAAATCGCGAACAACAAGTTCCTTCGCAAAAACTACACAATCGGTCATAATCTGGTGTTCAATCCGAAGACGCCTCTCGATATCACACTCCATCTGCTGCCCAATATGAATCTGCCGGACCTCAAGGCGCTGACGATGAACCGTAATATCCCCGAAACGCTCCGAAAGATGGCAGGAAGGTTGCTGATCCAGCGGAGCCGCCGCAAGGAAGAGGATGACTGAGCGTCCAATTCGAAGGTGCGCCTGGCGATTGCTTCACGCGGACACCCGGCGCCCGCCCTGCCGCTCGTCACAGGAACGAAGAATCAAACGGCTTCGGAAATAACTGCGACATCCGGTACGTCTCGACCTTCCCCTTCAAGTTCGCCAGGATGATTTCCGCGTCGCCGCAAAACTCCCAGATGATTTGCCGGCAGGCCCCGCACGGCGGAGTGAGCGTTTCCGTGTCCGCGGCGACCGCGACCGCGTCGAATCCGCGCTCCCCTTCGGAGATCGCCTTGAAGATGGCGACGCGCTCGGCGCAAATCGTCAGCCCGTACGTGGCGTTCTCGACGTTGCACCCCGTGAACACTCTTCCGGACTTCGCGCGCACCGCGGCGCCGACGCGAAAGCTCGAGTATGGCGCGTGCGCGTGCTCTCTGGCCGCGCGGGCCGCGGCGATCAGCGCGTTGTGGTCGCTCACGTTGCGTCTCCCACGGAGCACCCCGATTCGGCCGCCGCGGCCAGTTTCGCTGCGATGCGCGCAATCACGGCATTGAGCAGCGCGACGAACTGGCTCTTCACGCGTTCGCCCGTCTCCAGCACTTCCTCAGCCGTGATCGGCTGATCGAGAATTCCGGCCGCCATGTTCGTCACGCAAGAAATCCCCAGCACGCCGATTCCCAGGTGCGCTGCCGCGATGACTTCCGGCACGGTGGACATTCCCGCCAGGTCCGCGCCGATCGAGCGCAGATAGCGAATCTCGGCCGGCGTTTCGTAGCTCGGCCCGGTCAACGCTGCGTAGACGCCCTGCGAAATCTCGACGCCGAGCCGTTTCCCTTCCTCGAGCGCGAACTGCTGGTACGCTTTCGAGTACACCGACGTGAGATCGGGGAAGCGGACGCCGAATCGCGAATCGTTCGGCCCGATCAGCGGGTTCGTGCCCTGCAAATTGATGTGATCGCGCAGCACGACCAGGCATCCCTGCTTGTACTCGCGATTGATTCCGCCGGCCGCGTTCGTGAGAATCGCCGCTCGAATCCCCAGCCGCGCCAGCACGCGCATCGGAAAGATCACTTCGCGCTGCGAGTAGCCCTCGTAAAAATGCACGCGCCCTTGCATCACCGCCACGGGCACGTCGCCGACTTTGCCGTGCACCAGACGCCCCGCGTGCCCGATTGCGGTCGAGCGCGGGAAATGCGGGATTTTCGCGTAGTCGATGTGCGTGGCCTCGCGCAAACCGTCCGCGAAGCCCCCCAGCCCGCTCCCCAGCACGAGCGCTATTTTCGGACGCAGTTTCGTTCGCGCGCGAATGAATCTCGCCGCGCGTTCCGCACGCGCGAAATCTTCGCCGGATTTTGCCGCCGCCGTGCCGCCTGGACTCATCGCAGGAACAACCCCACAATCGAAGCGGACATGAGATTCGCCATCGTGCCCGCCAGCATGGCGCGGATGCCGAGTCTGGCTAGATCGCCGCGCCGGTTCGGCGCCAGCGCACCGATGCCGCCGATCTGAATACCGATCGAGCTGAAATTCGCGAAGCCGCACAGCGCGAACGTCGCAATCGTAAACGACCGCGGATCGAGCGCCGCCTTCATCGGCCCCAAATACCCAAACGCGACGAGTTCGTTCAGCACCATGCGGATTCCCAGCAGGTTCCCGATCTTCGTGCAGTCGTGCCACGGAACACCGATGATCCACGCCACCGGCGCAAACACCCAGCCGAATATCTGCTGCAGGTTCGACGGAAACCACATCACCCCGCGATTCGCCAGAAAAGTGTGCGCGTGGCCCATAATTCCGTTGGTCAGCGCGATCAGCGCGATAAACGCGATCAGCATCGCCGCCACGTTGATGGCAAGGCTTAGCCCATCCGAGGTGCCCCGCGCGATGGCCGCCAGGAAATTGGAATCTTTCTCCATTTCCGGCATTTTCACGCTGCCCGCCGTCCGCGGCTGCTCCGTTTCCGGCACGAGCATCTTCGCGATCAGCAGCGTCCCCGGAGCCGTCATGATGACCGCGGTCAGCAGATGCTTCGCCTCCACGCCGAACGCGATGTAGGCAGCCATGATCCCGCCTGATACGTGCGCCATCCCGCACGTCATGACCGTCATTAATTCCGACTGCGTTAGGTCCGGCAGGAACGGCCGGATCGTCAGCGGCGCTTCCGTCTGGCCCATGAAGATGCTCGCCGCGACGTTCAACGATTCCGCCCCGCTCGCCCCCATCACGCGCTGCATCACCCACGCCGCCCCCTTGATGATGACCTGCATGATTCCGAGGTAGTACAGCAGCGCGAAGAGTGAGGCGACGAAAATGATCGTCGGCAGAACCTGAAATGCGAAGATTACTCCGATCGATGACTTTTGCTTGCCCAGTTCGCCGAAAACGAACTCCGAGCCAGCGAACGAGAAACTCAACAGTCTTGTGACCTTTTGGCCCAGCCAATTAAACACTGCGAGCCCCGTCTTTGACTCCAGGGCAAAGAACGCGAACGTGAGCTGCAGCCCGAGTCCCCATAGCACCGTCTTCAGCTTGATCGCGCGGCGGTTCGTCGAAAACAGCCACGCCAGTCCAAGCATGGTCAGCAAGCCCAGGATGCCGGTGAATCGCCCCATCGCGTTCCTCCTTGTGTGTTCCCCCGGTTGAGGATGCGCTGCATTCTATTCCAATGACTGCCGCTCCGCGCGGAAAACTGCGGCTTCATCCTACTGTGAGCTGGAGAGTTGCATCATGTTGCGTTCCGCCGTTGCGGGCGAAAAGCGAAGAGCCCCTCGGGGCCCCTGAATCGCTCAAGCCCCAATCACCCGGCTCACCAGCGGCGGCAGCGTGGCTGGAGGACGCGCCCCGATGCCATACGCAGTTTCCACAAGTCGCCGCGCCTCTTCGAGCCGCGCATCGGAGTTGTAATGGATCGTGCAAAGCGGCTCGCCGCGCCGCACAGCCGCGCCGATTCTCTTGTGGAACTCGAGCCCGACTCCCGGATCCACCGAGTCTTCTTTCTTTTCCCGCCCCCCGCCCAGCACGACGCACGCAATCCCCAGTTGCTCGCACTGCGTCCCCGTGATGTATCCGTCCGATGGACTCGGAATCTCGATCCGGTCAGCCGCCTGTGGCAATCGCCGCGGATCGTCCACGACGCCCACATCGCCGCCTTGCAGCCGCACGATCTCGCGAAATTTTTCCTTGGCCTTCCCGGACGCGATCAGCCCCGCCGCAATTTTCTTCCCTTCCTCCACGCTTTTCGCGGACCCGCCCAGCACGAACATCCACGCCGCCAGCACCAAACACAATTCGCGCAGGTCTTCCGGTCCGCCGCCGTTCAGCACTTCGATGCACTCCGCGATCTCCATCGCGTTCCCCGCCGTGCGTCCCAGCGGCTGATCCATGTTCGTCAGCAGCGCGACGACCTGTTTCCCCATCCTCCGGCCCGTATCGACCATCAATTCCGCCAGAAACGCCGCGTCTTCTTTCTTCTTCATGAACGCGCCCGACCCCGTCTTGACGTCCAGTACGAGCGCGTCGATCCCTTCGGCCATTTTCTTGCTCATGATTGAGGCGCAGATCAGCGAAGCGTGCTCCACCGTCCCGGTCACGTCGCGAAGTGCGTAGAGTTTCTTGTCCGCGGGCGCAATCTCCGCGGTCTGGCCGATCAACGCGCAGCCGCATTCCTCCAGCACCCGCCGGAATTCCGCCAGCGACAGATTGACGTTGAATCCCGGAATGGACTCCAGTTTGTCGAGCGTCCCGCCCGTGTGCCCCAGCCCGCGCCCGCTGATCATCGGCACGCGCAGCCCGCCCGCCGCCGCGATGGGCGCAATGACGATCGAGGTCTTGTCGCCCACCCCGCCCGTCGAGTGCTTGTCCACCTTCCGCCCGGGCATGTCCGAAAAATCCAACACCTGCCCGGAGTGCAGCATCGCCTCGGTGAGCGCCGCCGTCTCGGCGCCGTTTAGCCCGCGCAGTAGCGCCGCCATCAGGAATGCCGACATCTGGTAATCGGGGATTTCGCCGCGCGTATAGCCCGCGACGAGCGTGCCTATCTCTTCGCTGGAAAGTTCCTGCGAGTCCCTCTTGCGGCGTATCAGCTCAACGACGCGCATGTGATTTGGAATCAGGCCGCCGGAGAAGCGGCGCTGCGAAGCAATTCGATGTGCGGTATCTCTGCCGGGCACCGCAAACGCCAGGGCAGCACAATCGTCCCCAGCCCCCGGCTGACGTAAATCTGCGTGTCGGCCATGCGGTCCCAGCCGATCTTGTACCGCATCCGCTCGGGCGAGCGGCCATAGGCGAAGCTCCCGATCAGCGGGAAATTCAGCTGCCCGCCGTGCGTGTGGCCCGAAAGCACCAGCCCCACCCCGTGCCGCGCCGCACCTCGGATGATCTCCGGATTGTGGGCCAGCAGGACTTTCGGTGTCCCCGCCGGTATTCCTTTGAGCGCACGCCGCAAGTCTGCGCCATACCCATGATCGTCCACCCCGGCCAGCGCCAGTTCCTCGCCGCGCATGCTCACCCGGATATTCCGGTTCCGAAGGACTTCAATTCCCTGCCGCCCCAGCGCCTTCGTGACTCCCTCCGCGCTGACCCTAAAATCGTGGTTGCCCAGTACGGCCAGCACGCCCCACCGGGCGCGCAGCTTCCCGAGCACTTCCGCCACCGGCTCGATGCAGGCCCTCGAATAACTGACGAAATCGCCCGTCAAGGCCACCAGATCCGGCGCGAGCGCATTCGAAAGCGCAACTGCCTGCGCCGCCGCCTCCAGGGGAAAGTACTTGCCGTGGTGGATGTCGCTCAGTTGAACGATTCGCAGGCCGCACAATGAGTCCGGGAGGCCGTCCAGCCAGATCCGAGGCTCGCTGATTTCGATCCGCGCGCCCGGCGTCCAGACGAATTGATTGGCTTTCGTCCCGCGCAGGAAGTAGTTCTCGATCCCCCCCTGCTGCCATCGGCTCCGCCAGCGGTTAAAACGTACTGCTAGCCCGGCGTCGTCTGGGGTCGGGAATGTCCAGGTCTGGCCCATCTATCCTCAATTAGCGCAAAGGGCAGGCTAGCACCCGCCCGCGGGGCCGTCAATCAAACCCTCGCCGCAGGTTCCGTTTGGTTATTCCCAGATTGGCATCCGGCCCCGCCGATAAGACCGAAAACAGAAGCTAGCATCGACACAACTATGTCTCTTGTCCGCATCATTCCCTCCCGAGTTCCCAAATCCTAATGCCTTTGCGCACAATTCGAACACCTATTCGAAATAATTTCCACAGAAGTTAGTATTGACACGCTCGATACTCCCTGCTACCCTGCGCTGTGTTAGCCCTTTCCGATCTCGACCCACGCTCCACCTCACCCTCTGAACTTTGGCCTCTCCCCATCTGTGTTTCCCCGGGTCCATTTGCGGTTGCACTTTTCTCCCCGTGTTTTTCGACCATAACCCCTTTATTCCCAACACTTACAAGACATCGCGGCCGTAACCCCTGTAGAATCAACACCGAGCATCCGATGAAGGATGCGAGTCCTGAGCGAGCCCTGCAAAGGGCGAGTCGAAGGATCTCTCCGCAGGTGCCACCCTTCAACCTCAATGTTCTCTATCAGATTCAATCATCTCGGATGTCATACACAACAAAGGACTTTAAGTCCCGTAGAATCAACACTTACAAAAAATTAGCCCGTTTTTCGCATCTCATTGAAAAAACGCAACTTCAAGTCCTTCAGAATCAACACTTACGTGTTCTTGCGTCGCAAGTCCTTTGGATTCAACACTTACATGAAAACACGGGGGGTGGGGGGTACCTAATGCCTGACCTAAGGCAGCGGACGCGAGTTCGGGGAAACCGCCGTGGCGATTTCCCGCATTTCGGAGTGGATGAGCTTGTTCGTAGCCAGGATTTCCGGGTCGCCGGGAGCGTACGGTTGCCCCGAAAGGCGCGTGGCCATGCCGCCTGCTTCGCGCACAAGCAGAATTCCGGCCGCCGTGTCCCAGGAACGCAGCCCGAACTCCCAAAATGCCTCGAAGCGCCCGCACGCGACAGCCGCCAGATCGAGCGCGGCCGAGCCGTCCCGGCGCACGCCATGCGAGCGCAACGTGAACTCCCAATAGAAACGAATGTTCCGCTCCTGCGAGCGCTGGCCCGGAGGGAATCCCGTGCACACGAGGCTGGTCGCCAGCCGGTCGATCTTGGAAACGTGGATGGGCTTCTGATTGAGAAACGCGCCTTCGCCCCGCGCCGCCGTGAACATTTCTTGCGAAACCGGGTTGTACACGACCCCGACGATCATCTCGCCCGCCTCTTCGAGGCCGATAGAAACGGCAAAGCATGGGTAGCTGTGGGCAAAATTCGTCGTGCCGTCGAGCGGGTCCACGTACCAGCGAAACGCCGAATCCGTCTCCTGACCGCCGCCTTCCTCGGCCACGATGGCGTGCTTGGGGAAATGCGTCCGCAGGCGCGCAACAATCGCCTGCTCGGATTTCTGGTCCGCCTGCGTCACCAAATCCACTACGCCCTTGTAGCGAATCTGGCGCGGGCGGTCGAGCTCGGTCAGCAGGATCGCTCCAGCCTCACGGGCGGCTTCGACGGCGAGTTCGAGGTAGGTGTTTGTGCTCACTAGGCGTTCATGCCGTGACAACGGGCAGCACCATCATGCCAGAAATCCGGTGCGCTGTGCTCGTCTTCGGATGGTCGCCGGCTTATTCGGAAGGGCCGCCGGAGTAATAGAGCTTGCGGGAGTGAACCGTATAACCGTCGGGAACGCGGACTTCGATCGACCGGTAGGCGCCCCGAGGCGGCTGCGGGTGCGGGTAGAAGCCGAGCCGGTATTGCGTCCGCAACTCGCGATTGATGCGGTTGAATGTGGGCGCGAGGTCGCTGATGTTGTCGAGATAATAGATCGCGCCGCCGGTTGTATCGCCGATGGTCTCCATGGCGTGTTCGCCGGCTGTGTTGCGCCCGCCCTCGTTTTGGACGGCGCGGACGACAATCGTGTAGAGCAGCGTGTCCGCGCGAACCGCGGCTCGGCGGGCAGTCTCAAAGTCGGCACGACTGGTCGTCTCGCCGGCATCGGTAACGAGCACGATCACGCGTCTCCGCGTCGGCGCGCCGTGGCCGAGCGCCTGCGCACCAAGATAAACGGCGTCGTAGAGAGCGGTTCCGGCCCCAGGAACGAGCCTCTTGAGGGAACCCTGGAGATAGGGAATGTCCGAGGAGAAATCGCCCAGGAGCGTCACGTCATCGGAGAACTCGTACACACCCATGCGGTCGCCGGGGCGCACAACTTGCCCGATGAATCCCGCCGCCGCCTGGCGTTCAAAATCGAGTTCCGACGTCTCGCTGAGGCTGGAATCGATCATGAGCGCGATGTCGAGAGGCGTCTGCGTGTCCGGCTCGAAGACCTCGATCTTCTGCCGCACGCCCTCGTCGTATATCTCGAATTGGTCCACTTTGAGATCCGCCGCCGGACGGTGATCTTTGTCGAGGACGTTCGCCATGACCGTAACCAGGTTCACCTGCACGCGGATCTCGCCGCGCGAGTCAATGCGCGGCTGCGTGGACTGGGCGGGCGGGCCCGATGGCGCCTGCGCCGCCGCGAGCATGAAGCCGCACGCGAAGATCAGGAACGCGGTCGAGAGGACTCGATTGGGGACGCCAAGGGATGCGCACAGTTGAGGGCTCAAGGGCAATTCGCTCCGGCGATCGTTCTAAGGAATAGATTCATCCGAGCCGGAAAAGGATTGTTCGGGGCGTACGCCTTCGGCCCAGACGGCGCCATCCTGGAAATACTCCTTCTTCCAGATGGGCACGATCCGCTTGAGCGTGTCGATCCCGAAACGGCAGGCGTCAAAAGCGGCGGCGCGATGCGCTGAACAGACGGCGATCAGCACGCTCGTCTCCCCAATCTCCAGCCGCCCCAGCCGGTGCACCAGGGCGACGCGATGGACGGAGAATCTGCGCAGCATTTCGGCTGCGATTTCGCGCATTTTCGCGAGCGCCATCGGCTCATACGCAAGATACTCGAGGTACAGCGTCGAGCGGCCGCCCGAATGATTCCGCACGATTCCCTCGAAAACCGCTGCAGCGCCGTCTTCGGGCGCTTTGAGTCGCGCGACGATTTCCGCCGTGCGGATTGGCGCGCGGACCAGTTCGCATATTTCGGTTGCGGGGCCCGCGCCTTGCTCCGCCGGGGTGCCCGGCGCGCCGCCGCCGCTAACGGGTGGCAGGAATGCCACTTCGTCTCCTGCGGAAAGCATCGTGCCCCATTCGGCAAACTGTTGATTCACCGCGGCGACGACGGAACTGCGAAAATCGGCGAGATCGGGATGGCGGCGGATGTAACGCAAGAAAAGATCTTCCACGCGCGCGCCTTCGGATACTTCCGCGTCTTCCTCGGAGTGACCGACGATCTCTTTCAAACGGCCAAAAAAAAGAACGTGCACCCGCATGCCGCTATTTTAGCGGCTGCCGCAAACAAAGCCAATGCATCGCCGCGCGGCCGCGCCTCGGCGGGCGCGATCCCTTGACGCTGGCGCCGCGCGGTTCTAGCTTGTCGGCAGGGAGAAAGCGTCCATGCGAATCCTCATCTCCGGTTCAAGCGGCCTCATCGGTACGGCCGTCGCTGACGCACTGGTGCGCCACGGCCACACGGTTCAAAGGCTCGTTCGCCCCGCAAGCAAGAGCCGGGCGGATTCGGGAGGCGTTCGCTGGGACCCCGCTTCAGGAGAGCTTGACGCCGCTGCCGCCGAAGGCGCGGACGCTGTCGTCAATCTGGCTGGAGCGTCCATCGGCGAGGGGCGTTGGACCGCGGCGCGCAAACAGTTGCTGCGTTCGAGCCGAATCGAGTCCACCCGCAACCTGGTTGGGGCGCTGGGGAAACTGCGGAAGCCGCCGGGCGTTTTCGTCTCCGCGTCGGCGGTCGGCTACTTCGGCGATCGTGGCGACGAGGAGCTGACTGAGGAGAGCATCGCGGGCGGCGATTTTCTGGCCACGCTTTGTAGGGATTGGGAGAACGAAGCTGCCACCGCGTCAAACTTCGGCGCGCGCGCGGTTTGCACGCGCTTCGGCATTGTGCTCGCGCGCGATGGCGGCGCGCTCCCCCGCATGGTTCTGCCCTTCAAGTTTGGCGCGGGGGGCCGGCTGGGCTCCGGAAAGCAGTGGATGTCATGGTTGACGCTCGCCGAAGTCGCGAATATCGTGAAATTCGTTCTCGAAAACGAATCACTCTCGGGCGCAGTCAACGCCGTTGCGCCGCAGGCCGTGCGCAACGCCGAATTCACAAAAACGCTCGCTTCGGTCCTTCATCGCCCGGCCATCTTTCCCGCGCCGGCGTTTGCGCTCAAGCTTGCGCTCGGCGAAATGGCGCAAGGTCTGCTGCTCTCCAGCCAACGTGTTCTTCCCGCGCGACTTCTCGTCGCCGGCCACCAATTTCAGACGACCGACTTGCGCGTCGCGCTGCGCGAGGTTCTCGCCAAATGACGCGGCGCGCGTCACTTCTCTTTGGCCCGCGCGAGACGATCAGCCTAGATGTCGAGTTGGGCAAGAAGGGCGTCGAGGTTGGATTCGTCCACGAGCAGGTCGGGCGACTTTGCGCCGAGGTCAGTGGTCTCGTCAAACGCCTGGAACAAGCGCATCTTGGCGATCGCGTACTCCTCCGTCCCGCTGAGGGGACGGCCCACGCGGCCGGCCCAACTCTCAACCGCGTCGCGGCGCACAAAAACTCGCAGGGGAAACACCGTCTTACGGTCCACCGAGACCATGTAAACGTATTCCGTGCCCGCGAGCGCACCGCGCACCGCTTTTTCCACCTCGAAAAAGTAATACTGGTAAACGTAGCCGGTGGCGGCCGAATAGCTTTTGACGCGGCGCGCTGTTTCAGGGCGAGGCATGGCTGGCATCTTCTGCCCGCCACCACGGAGTGTCAACTCCGCGCTCCCGCGCGACCCGCCACGCGAGCCCGCCGCGGATGTGCACCGTTCTGGAACAGACGCTACGCGGAATAATTTCAATTTGGGACTCCGCGCGACCATCAAACGCCATCTTTAGATCTCATCGCCTCCGCATTCAGATTGAGCGTTCACGCTGCTTGCCACGTAAGCACGTGCAAGGCCAAGGCTTATCGCGGCGGTGCTCTTTCCCGCGACGCGGGGGAGCGCGACCCGGCACTGCAACGGCAGCGTGATTCGGACTGGCACAGCAGGTGCAATCACGCCTTTCATGGAACGAGTCCCGGCAAGAACACAGAGGTGCAGAATCCAAAGCTCCCCAACCAGATTGGGCATGGCGCTTCTGGCCGCGATCTCGAGCCTGGGCTGTGGCGGCGGGGTCCTCGGATCCGCGTCGCCACCGCCCCCCTCCACTCCAACCGTCAGCGTGAACGTTTCGGCCGCGAGCGGCACGGTATTTCTCGGCGCAACGGACACGATCACGGCGACCGTGACAGGCACCACCAATACAAACGTAACCTGGAGCGCCGGCGGCGTGGCCGGAGGAAACAGCACGGTTGGAACAATTACTGTGGCGGGAGTTTACACGGCGCCGACCGTGCTGCCGCAACCGCCCAGTGAAACGGTCACGGCGACAAGCGCGGCCGACACGAGCATGAGCGCGAGCGTCACACTGACGATCGCGAGCGGGTTCACGCTGGCAATTTCCGGGCCGTCCGTGGTGAACGCGGGAGCATCCGCCACATACCAAGCGACGTTCACACCGGCGTCCGGCTCCAATCCAAGCACCACGATCGCTTGGAGCGTCTCGGGGCCCGGTTGCACGGGAGCAAGCTGCGGCTTGATTTCATCAAGCGGCAGCTATCAAGCGCCAGCGAGCGCGCCTTCGCCGAATTCCATCATCGTTACGGCGACGCCGCTGGCGGATCCTTCCAAGGCGACGACAACGATCGTGACAATACAGCCGAACGTCCAGGTGACGATATCACCGACGTCGGTGAACGTTCCGCTCGGCGGCACGACGGGATTCCAAGCAAGCGTCACAGGTTCGGCGAACACGCTTGTGACGTGGGAGGTGAACGGAATCGCCGGCGGCAATGCGAGCGTCGGCACGATTGCCGCGTCCGTGTCCAACTCGAATCAAGCGACTTACACCGCGCCACAGCAGTCTCCGGCCGGAGGCAGCGTAAGCGTGGAGGCAAGCAGCAACGCGGAGCCGAGCGAGTTCGCCACGGCAAGCGTGTCATTCACCTTGTCCATCTCGATTTCACTCTCGCCGGCAAGCGGCGAACTCGCCATCGCGCACAGGCAGACGTTTACGGCGCAACTCCAAAATGCGACGAATGCAAACGTGACCTGGAGCGTGCAAGGAATCGCCGGAGGCAACTCGAGCGTGGGCCAGGTCTGCGTGACGGGCTCGAACCCTTGCCAGACTTTTTCCTCGGGCCCGGTGGGGAGCGTCGATTACGTTGCGCCCGCAGCGACGCCCACCACAAATCCCGTCACGCTGACGGTGACCAGCCAACAGGATGCGTCGCAGACGGCGAGCGCGGCCATCACGATTCTTCCGCACGTGCTCGTCAGCGTGACGCCTTCGGCGATCACGCTCGCGCCGAACGCCATCCAGCCGTTCCAAGCGAGCGTGGCCGGAACCAGCGACCAGCAAGTGAATTGGGGAATTTCCGGCACGGCTTGCGCCGGCGCGGGAAACCCCTGCGGCACCGTGGCCCCCACAGGGCTTTACACCGCGCCCTCTCAAGCGCCTTCGCCCAACACGCTGAGTGTCGTGGCGACGAGCGTTGAAGACGCAACCCAATCCGGCTCCGCAGCGGTCACATTGATCAACTCCGCAGCCATTCTTTCCATTTCGCCCGCAAGCGCCACGGCAGGCGCCGCGGGCGGTATCACGTTGCGAATCACCGGGAGCAACTTCGTTCCGTCGAGCCCGGGTCCGGGTTCGACGATTCTCTTCGGCGGGACGGCAAGAAGCACGGACTGCGACACAAATTCCGATTGCACGACGGCGCTGCAAGCGGCGGACCTCGCGACCCCGGGAACGATTTCCGTGCAGATTCAAAATCCGGACCAAACGAAGTCCAACACGATGCAATTCGTGGTCGTCGCGGCCGGATCGAGCGCCGGCACGATTCCCCTGACGCCGTCTTCTCCGAGCGCGTCTGGAATCAACATTGTCGTTGCGGACCTGAGCACCGCCGGCTCGTCCGCGCCCGCTGGCGACGTGAATCTGAATGTGATCGCCATCGGCCCCTTTGCGACGGGGACAAACACCTGCACGCTGGGCGGCGGGCCTGTCGTGCTCCCACGCCCCACGACGGGGACGGCGACCGAGGATGTGTGCGCGTTTTCGGTGAGCGGACTCGACCCTTCCTATTCGTACACGCTGACCGGGCCGAATCCCGCCGACGTCACCATCGTTGCGGAGCAGCCCCTTGGCTTCGGCATCGTGCAGCTCACGCTCGAAGTGCCGAGCACGGCCGTTCCCGGCGCGCGCACGCTACTCATCGAGAATCCCGCGCTCGACGTGACCGCGGCCACCGGAGCTTTGGAGGTGCAATGAAGATTCATCTGAAGAGGTGCTGCATCGCGATTTGCCTCGCGCTTCCGCTGGCGGCGGGTCTGAGTGGGACGACGCTCGCACAAATGGACCTGGCGCAACTCGCGCGAGCGGCCGAGGTCGTGGCGCGAGTTCGATGCACGGGTTCCGTGTCGCGCCGGGATTCCGGCCACATTTGGACATTCACGCGATTCGCAGTGGTCGAGCCGATCAAAGGCTCTCCAGGCAGGACGCTGCTCGTCCGGCTGCCGGGCGGCCGCGACGCGCACATTTTCGAGAGCGTGGAAGGCGTGCCGCGCTTTTCGCCGGGAGAAGAGACGATTCTCTTTCTCGAACACACGCGTGCGGGCGATTGGTCGGTCTCGGCCTGGGGCGAAGGGACGTTCCGGATCGAGCGCGACGCGCGGACGGGGCGCGAGCGCGTGACGCAGGATTCGAGCCGCTTGCCTTTGTTCGACCGCGCGACGCGAACGTTCCGCGCGCAAGGAATTGCGCGAATGCCGATGCCGGACTTTCGCGCGAAGCTGGCTGCCGCCCTAATGGAGTGAAAATGGAAATGAGATTGCGAAGCCAAACGCGCTCGCGCCGCACGGCCGGCCTCGCGGGCATTGCATTGCTTGTCGTTCATCTCGCCGGACCAGGGGCGGCGGGAGCCTACTCGCTGAATTATCAGGTGGCGGACATGCGCCAGCCCGCATCGGTCTCGGGCGGGACTTCCTGTCCACAACCGACCCGATTCGACACTTCTGTCCCGGGCGGCATCAACCGTCTTTGGAGCACATCGCTCAGCACGAACCCGGTGACCATCCTGACGGCAGACCAAACGCCGAGCGGCCAGCTCGCGGAAATCGAAAGCACGATCGAAACGGATTTCGGCATCTGGACCGGCGTGACCGGAACCACGCTCAGCCCTTCGGCTCTTGCGCCTCTCGGCCAGACGACCGTGCAGGATGCGTGCGATTCGACCGACGGATTGAACACGATCTGCTTAAATCAAAGCGATCCAGCGTTCACGACGGGCGTTCTGTCGTTCACGCGAGTCACGATCGCCGACATCGCCGGGGAGCAGGCAGGGCCCGGAACGCCCACTTCGAATTTTGCCGGGCAAATTCTGGACGCAGACATCTTGCTGCGGCCCGGGGACAGCAGCGTCACGTTCGCGACGCCGGCCGCGCTCGCCGTCAACCCGAACGCTTACGATCTCGAAACCATCCTCGCCCACGAGTTGGGCCATTTTTTCGGCCTGGGCCATTCCGGCGTTTGGTCGGCGATGATGCAGCCGTTTGCGCTCGGGCCAGGCGAATTTCTCGGGAGTCGTCCGACGACCCAGTCGCCCGATGCACCGCTGGCCGACGACGACCGCACGGGCTTGCGCGTTCTGTATCCGGATCCCGCGGACACGACGCACGTCGGCGTGATCGCCGGCCAGGTGTTGCCGGCGAATCCGCAGGAGTTGGCGGCGGGCACAACGGGAATTTTCGGCGCGCAGGTGGTGGCCGTGGACGCGGCAACGGGAGCAGTGGAGTCAGCGGCAATCGGCGGGTGGTCGTGCACGGATCCGGGCCCGCCGCAATTCGACGGCTCCTACGAAATCGGGCGGCTCCCGGTCGCTGCGGCGCAGGAGTACATCGTTTACGCGGAGCCGCTGGACGGACCGCTTGAACCATCAGACATTCCCGGCGCGACGACGGCGCTTTGCCGCAACGCCATCACCGATGCCAGTTGGCCCGCGCAGTACGCATGCACGGTGCCGGCGGTGAACACCGAATTCTCGACAACGGTAAGAGCGGGGCCTTAAGGAAGGAACGGCCGCCCTGCCGGGGGAAGCAGGGCGGCCGGAAGTTGAACTACCAGGCGGTGACGTCCACCCATTGCGTGCGCGAAATGGATAGCTGGGCGGTTCCAGTTGTAGGAGTCGTGGTAGTGACGGTCGTCGAGGGGAACCAAGGGGGCGCAAAGCCGCCCGTCGCAAACCGGCGGTCGAAGTAGATATTGCGCTGGTTGCAGTTGCAATTATTGGTCGTGTTCGCGATACGGCCGCCGATGATGTTGACTGTATTGATCTGGTTTCCGCCGTTGTAAACCGCTCCCGAGCCGCCTTTGGAGACCGCCGCCAGCGACGCATCAATTTCGAGATTCTGGCCGCTGTTCGGAACGTTGAATAGGATGTTTCCGCCCGCGGTGAAAATCCCAAACACCTGGCCGTTGTTGTTTCCGGGAATCAAGGTGTCGGCGGGCGTGTTGGGAATCTGGTTCTGCGTCGTGGTGACCGGCTCGGTCGCATAAGTAAGGTTGCCCGTTATATTGACGTCACTGGCGGCGGTGACTGTGACAGCCGCTCCATTCTGGATGGCAGCGCCGGAACTGGGACCGGAAAGAGAGGTGATGGTGCCGTCCACGTAAAGCATGGTGGCGGGCGATGAAGACGTTCCGCTGTTGAGGTTCTCCGGGACGCCCTGGATGGTGGTGTTCGTGGTAGTGGTGCCCGTGTGCTGGTGGGGCCAAGAGCCCGTTGTCGTCGTGACGGCCTGGGAGGTAGTGGTCGTATACGACGTGAGGTCGACTGTGACCGTCGTGGTCGTGTTGCCCTGTGCAATGGTGTAGACCTCTTGCGAATGCGCGGTCCCATTGATCGTCGGATTGGCGGTCGAAAGCACAACTGAATCCGCGTTCCCTTCGACGTAGATCCCGCCTCCGGTCATGGTGTTTGTGGTGACTCCGGCATTCGTCGTGGATGAATACGCGAGGTAGACGCCGGGATTCGTCGTGCCGTGGGAAGGATAAGGAGTGTATGTGCCGTCGACCGTGAGAAGGGCCTGGGACATGTCGGTGTATTGTGTGTTGGCCGGGATGGTGGTATACACGCCGTTAACATAAGTACTCCAGGTGTTGCCCTTACCGTCTACGACGGCTTCCTTTTGATTGAAATCATCTTGAGGCAGTGGAAGCGCGGTCTGTCCCAATTGGTAGCCGTTCTGGAAAGTCGGGGCGATGGTTGTGCCGCCCTGCTTGTCAGTCGAGTTGGCTGTCGAGTCGCAATTATTATTGTTGCCGAAATTCCAGTAGAAATCATGGGCGACGCTGCCGACTGTATCCGTGAAAATGTAACCTGGCGAGCCCGAGCCAAAGGTCCAGCCCTGGTTCGTAAAAAACGGGCCGCTAAGGGTACCCTGTGCGAACGGGTCGCCGCAGTTTGGCCACCCCGGGTATTGGTCCAGGAACGTTCCCCACGCCGCAAAGCTGCTCTTCGTGGATGACGAACCGCCGGTAACGTTGACAACCATACTGCCGGAGTCCTGGACAGTCACGGCCTCGTTGGCCATGGACTGCCCCATGGCCGTTAGGGTGTAGGGAAAGATCCAGTTGTACAGGACCCCCGTTTGGTTGGCGGGCGGGGCGGGAGCTGTGGCGCACGGGGTATAAGGTCCAAAGGTCTGCGTGGCCGTATAGAAGGTCACTGTACACGTCGTAGTCAAAGTCGACGTGCCCGACGACGAGTACGCGCCCACCGTCACGTTCGTGATCTTGAATTTCCCCGGCCACGAGTTGCCTGCCTGTCCGCCATTAATGGACGTATAGCTTGTCCCATACGTGTTTGCTATGGATTGCTCGACCGTCTGCTCTTCGGTGGTCGACAGCGGCGCTGTCCCAAGGGCCACAGGGTTCGCTATGTCGCCTTGCAATTGGTTGAAGATGCTCTCACGCGCGATGTTCAATCCGGAGTCGGCGGCGTAGAACGAAGAGCGGAAGTTGCGATAGTAATGATTGATCAGGGTGTCGGAGCTGGTGGCGATCACCATGGCGAGCGTCAAGGCGATCATAAGAATGAGGAGAAGCAGCGTCACCACCAGGGCTACGCCCCGCTGGCTCTGGCGCCTGTTCCGGGATTTATTGCGATTATTTGGGTTCATGGGACTCCTCAATTTCCGTTCATCGACATGTTTCGAGGATTGACCACAATGGATACACCCTCGATCTGATACGGGCCGCCATCGAAGCCGTTGCGGTAATTGTCGGCCGTGGTGGCGTCCGTCGGGTTGGTTCGCCCAATCAGGGAGACCTGGATCGAACGAATCAACGTAAACTTGTTGTTGCAGCTCGTAGCGCTGTAGTAGTACTTCGGCGTATCGTCCGAGAGGGCGCTTAAATCGTTGCACGTGTCCGAGTTCGCGGCGTTCCAATAAACCGCCCCAACCTTGAATCCAATGACCTGATCGGCCAGGACTGTCTTCGATCCGGCGGCGGTGCAGGTGGGGCTGTTGATGCAACGATCCAATTGCGGGTCCGCCGGATTGGTGGTCGTGTCCACGGAGTAAGTGATGGGCGAGAGGCGCAGGACCCAGTCGGTGGGGCAAAAACTCACGCCAAGGCTGCTATTGCTGAGGGTTGTGATTCCCAGTGGATCGTTCGCAGCTGTGTTGGAGCCGTCCGCATTCGTGACGTTGTGCGCCAACTTCACCATGGTTCCCGAAATCGTTGGTGCAGAGGTCAACACCACCGCCGAATAGAGTTGACCGCTGCTGGTTACGATCAAAGCTTCGTCGCCGGAATGGTAGTCGGACTGAAGCGTGGCAGTCGTGGTGGGCGCGACAGGAGTCAGGTAGACGGACGCGGAAGTGTTCAGATTGACGCACGCTGCGCCGGTGCTGTCGGAAGGATGCGCGGGAGGAGTGTTCGGGTCGGTCGAGATAATGTTCAGGGTGTCGAAGCAGTTCGGGCCGTAGGTATAGGTCGAGGGCGTGTTGCAAGGAGCGCCGGACGTCACGACGTTGTTCTGGATGGTCACACCCACAGGCCAACCCGGTATGTTGATGCCCGTATAAAAGCCCGTGCCAGCGTTGGTCACGTCCAACTGCATCTGGGCGATGGAGTTGCGGATGGCGATGTTCAGCGCGGCCTGGTTCTGCTGGTGCGTGAAGACCGGCTCGTTCTGAACGAACAGCGACAACGCCGCGCCGGTGACAATCGTGAAAATGGCCATCGCGATCATCAATTCCAGAAGCGAAAATCCTTGCTGCCTGGCTTGTGTTCTCACGGTCGCACCATGCTCATTTGAAAGCTCACCGGCGGATTCATATAGCCGTTCGAAAGCGTGACCAAGACTGTGACTCTCCTTACGTTGTTCACGGTCGTTCCATTGATGGAGGGATTTGATTCAATCGTCCAGCGGCGGTGAAATTCGATGGCGTTCACGTCCGCCGCGGTGGCGGAATTGTTCTGAACGGACACGACCTCGCCATCAGCGCAGTGGTAGGTGGTGGTATAAACGGTGGTTCCATTGTTCAGGCCGCTCACGGTTTCGCCGACCGCCCCCGTATTGCCGCTGCCGCACGTCCCAGTTCCCGAGGTATCGGCCGAACCGCCGTTGTTCGAGATCACGACGTCGTCGAAATAGCTCACGGTTTCTGTGACTCCGTTCGAGGTCACGCTCGCGGGGGCCGGATCGGTCGTCAAGCTGCCGGAGGTGCCGCCGCTGGGTGCGTACACGTTCGGATCCCAGCTCGGCCAACGGTTCAGGTCTTCCAGCTTCTCAGTGGCCAAATTGGCGGCGAGGCCCATGAAACGAGCGCGTTCCGTTCCGTTTTCCATCTGCGCCGTCAGCGCCGCAAGAGAGATCAAACCAATGGCAAGGACACAGAGGGCAACGAGTACTTCGATGAGCGCGAATCCCCGCGCCAGGGTTTTGCTACGGCGAAGTGACTGTGACGTTTCCATAGTAAGACACCAAGATCGTTTTAGAACTTCCCATGTACGAGATTTGAAAACTGGGAGGGGGTAAAGTGGTCCCACTCCCAATAACGGCACCGTAGGGCTTGAATTGCATCGCTTCTGTCGCGCTCAAGGTGATCGCATTGCTCGAAATCGGGATGGCGCCTCCGACGTTTGCAAACGTGCCGGAGTTCGTCGGATCGCTCGCGAGTTGGTAGGTGTTGTTGGCTGCACTGAATGTGACCTGGAAGGGATATCCTTCCATCAGCGCCTGATAGCGAGTGGACTGGACCGCCCAAGTCACGGCCGCGACTGCGGACCTCAGACGGTACATGTACAGCGTACCCTGTATGATCGGAATGGCGATCAACATCAAGATGAGCATCAGGCACACGACCACCGCGATCTCGAGCATGGAGAATCCGCGCTGCGTGCTCCGAGCGGTGTGGCTGCCTTTGAAAGGCTGGAATCGCGAAGACACTCGGTACCCCTCCGCGCAAAAAATGGCTGATCCCGGTGTGGCTGGGAGCCAGTTGTAAGCCTATGAAGTGCAACTGGGACGCCAGCCGGATAACTGCCGGCAACCCTTTCATAATCATAGGTTTACATGGGGCATGCCAGCTTGAAACTTGCCCCGCCAATCGTGCGCATGGATAGATTTGAAACAAACACGCGACGCAGCGCTAGAGACAACCTCGCACCTGAATCTGTCCGATGGGGGCTTCGAGAGTCGGGGCTGGGGCCTTCCGTCACGGCGACGAACTGGCTGTCAGACTTGACATTCACCCCCCGCCAAACGCAGACTCACGCCCAAACGCGGCCGGATCGGCGAATCGAGAGGCCGCTCCCAACGAGAAAGGGGCCAGCCATGAAAGTGAAGATTTTTCCTGTGATTGTCTGTGCCATTGCGTACTGGCTGCTGGGGTGGCTCTGGTTTGACGTCCTGTTCGGGAAGAAATGGATGGCGCTCGAAGGTTTCACCAAGGCGCAAGCGCAAAGTCAGAATGCGGCGAAGCTGTACGTCGTGGCGGTGCTGCTCGATTTGCTGATCGCGTACGTTCTTGCGAATCTCTGCGCGTGGCGCAACGCGAACACGGCGGGCCGCGGCGCCGCGATCGGCGTGTTGCTGTGGATCGGTTTCGTGGGCCCCATTTCCTACACCGCATTCATGTACGAAGGACGCTCGCTCGTGCTCTACGGCCTCGACTATTTGTATCCGTTGGTGGGGCTGTGCATGATGGGCGCAATTCTAGGAGTGTGGAACAGGAAAGCGGCTTAGGCCAAGCGTTCGGAATTTGGTAGCGCCGACGGGAGTCGAACCCGTGTTTGCGGCTTGAAAGGCCACTGTGCTAACCATTGCACCACGGCGCCACGGGCCTGTCTGCCGAGGGCAGGCAGGAACTTCGCCACTGAATTCAGACTAAAGGAAAGCTACGGAATTGACAAGCCGGCGTGGCACTGGGTAGTGGTGCCATTTGATGGTCACCCCGAGCAAGCGCTCTTTGTGCAGCGAGGGATGTTGGGCGAGGCACGCGAAGAGTCGCGTGCTTTGCGACCCAATAATCGCCCGTTTGGCTCGCTTCCTTGCCAAACTGCACCACGACCTCCCTTCCGGTGCTACAATCCGCCTGAAGTTAGAGTCGTCGTCGGTCGGAGACTCCGATGTCCAAACTTGCGCTGGTTCTTCCCATCGCGCTTTTTTCCCTGGCAGCACTTTCCGCGCAACAGAATCAAACGCCGCCGGCAGTAACGCCGCCGACTTATGCTTCCATCCCGGCCGAAGCCGCCAAGCAGATCAATCCCGTCAAGCCCTCGCCCGAATCTCTCGCCCGCGCCAAGAAGTGGTGGAGCACGGACTGCGCCATGTGCCACGGCACGGACGGCGACGGCAAGGGTGAACTGGTCAGCACCATGAAGCTCACCATCGCCGATTTCACCGATCCTGCCACCTTCAAAGACCGCACCGACGGCGAGATCTTCTACATCATCAAGACCGGCCATCAGCAAATGCCGCCTGAAGGCGACCGCGTAACAACAGAAGAAAACTGGGATCTTGTGAACTACGTTCGCTCGCTTTCGAAGACGAAACCCGAGCCCAAGCCGAAGTAGCAGCCTGACCCACGCTGGAACGCCGGCCCCGGTCCTTCATGTTTCTCGTTCGTAACCCGGCCTCGTTCAGCGGAGCGGTCGACAAAATGAAGAACGAGACTAGCCTAGAAACGAAAAGTAGACCGGGCGGGCGAATAGACCGATTGCGAGGGGCCGGTGCGCATTTCGTGTGCGCGCGAGCGCTGGTCAGGCACCCTGGCGATCCCTGTATTCCTCATACCACGCCATTTGAATCGCTTCGAGCTTGCCTTCGCTCGATTGCTGCGGATCGCCTGTGAATCCTTCGAGCGCCACGACCCACTCGTGCAGGTCGGTGAAACGGACCGAAAGCGGGTCCGTGTCCGGATATTTTTCCGCAAGCTGAATCCCGATTTCTTCTGCGTCGTCCCAACCGAATGTCAGCGCCATGGCGGCTCGCTCCTCAGATTGAAAAAATTCACCGGGGCATCAATGCTCGGCTTCCTTGGCGTAGTTCTTGTTCCACTCGGGGATTTCCACCACGAGGTCGTGCGAGCCGTCCGGCACGCACTGGCAGCCGAGCCGCGATTTCGGCGTAAGGCCCGGCGCTTCGTCGAGTTGATCGAGTTCGGCGTCGGTCGCTTCGTTGCAAGATTCCAGCCCCTCGTGCACGATGACGTGGCATGTCGAGCATGCGCAAACTCCGCCGCACGCGTGGTCGAGCCCCATGCGCGCACCGGTGGCGATGTCGAGGAGGCTGCCGGGGAGGCCGTCGTGTCCGTAGGGAATCTTCGCCGGGTCCACTTCGACCGTCCGGCCTTCGCCGAGAAACGTGACTTTGAATTTTTTCGTCGCAGGCGTGTATTTCGCCTGCTCGATGTAGGGATTTGAGCCGCCCATCGTTTCCTTTCTCCCGCAGCCTGCCCGGCGCAGCGAGCAACCAGCGAGCGTTACTTAGACCTCGCCCGTGCGCTTGCCTTCGAGCGCCGCAGCGAGCGCGTCGTTCATCTGGAGCTCCGCCAAGTGGTGCGTTGCCGCGTTCAATTCATCGAGTCGCGCGCGAATGAGTTTGTAATCCGTCCCGGCCATCGCTTCGCGCAACGCCGCCACGGACGCGCCGATCGCGCGCCGCTCGTCCGCGGGCAATTCGCGGGAGCTTTCGCGCGCCAGTGACTTCTCCGTGGCGGCGATTACCATCTCCGCTTCGTTGCGCGCTTCGATCAACTGCCGCAGAGTGAAGTCCTGCTCGGCATATTCGATGGATTCTTCGAGCATGCGCTCGATTTCCGCATCGCCCAAACCGTAGCTGGGCTGAACTTCGATGGATCGCTGCTCGCCCGTCTTGAGATCGCGTGCGGCGACTTGCAGGATGCCATTCGCGTCGATCAGAAATTTGACCTCGACACGGGCCAGACCCGCCGGGCCGGGCGGCACGCGCAACTGGAAACGCGCGAGGGAGCGGCAGTCGTTCGCCAGTTCGCGCTCGCCCTGAAGGACGTGGAGGTCGATGCCGGTCTGATTCTCGACGCCGGTGGTGAACATTTCCTGCGCGCTCGCGGGAATCGTCGAGTTGCGCGGGATGATCTTCGCGACGACGCCGCCCATCGTCTCGATGCCGAGCGAAAGCGGCGTGACGTCGAGCAGCAGCATGTTGCGCACGCCGGACTCGAGGATATCGGCTTGCACGGCGGCGCCCAGCGCCACGACTTCATCCGGATTCAGCTCCGCGTGCGGGCGGCGGCCGAAAAATTCCTCCACCATGCCGCGCACCAGCGGAACGCGCGTCGAGCCGCCGACGAGTACGACCTCGTCCATTTCCGACGGTTTCAGCTTTGCGTCGGCCAGCGCCATTTTCACCGGACCCATCGTGCGGTCGAGAATCGGGCGGATCCAAGACTCGAATTCCTTGCGCGTGAATTCGCGCACCCACGTCGAACCGCCCGGCGGATCGAAGATCACCACCGCGTGATCGGCGCGCGACAGTTCATGTTTCGCGGCAATCAGCGCCTTGCGAAGTTCCTGCACGGCCTCGGGATGCGACTCGAGATCGATGCCGCGCTCGCGGCGAATTTCCTCGCGCGCCTTCGCAAGCAGGACGTTATCGAGATCGTCGCCGCCGAGGTGCGTGTCCCCATTCGTCGAAAGTACCTGGTAGATGTCGCCTTCTCCGGTGGAAATAAGCCGGAGAATGGAAATGTCAAACGTGCCGCCGCCGAAATCGTAGACCGCAACTTTGCCGCGGCGCTGTTCGTGCAAGCCGTAGGCGAGCGCTGCGGCGGTCGGTTCGTTGACCAGGCGCAGGACTTCGAGGCCCGCAAGCCGGCCCGCGTCTTTCGTGGCTTGGCGCTGCGCGTCATTGAAATACGCCGGGACGGTGATCACGGCGCGATCCACTGAATCGCCGAAATAGTGCTCGGCCCACTGTTTCAGTTCGCGCAGAATGAACGCGGAAATCTCGGGAGGAGTCAAAACACTCTCGCCGAGCCGCACGCGGATCACGTTGCCGCTATCGGACTCGATGCGGAACGGGAAGAGCTTCAGCTCGCCTTGCACGTCCGCTACGCCGCGGCCCATCAGCCGCTTCACGGAATAAATCGTCCGGCCAGACTGCGTGAGCAAACGGCGGCGCGCCGGCTCGCCCACCAGAGTCGAGCCATCTGCATCCACACTGACGACCGACGGGCACAGGGGCGTACCGTACGGGCCGGGGATGCACTTCGGCTGGCCCGACGCCTTGTCCTGATAGGCGATCAGGCTGTAAGTGGTTCCGAGATCGATCCCGACTGTCTTCGCCATTTTCCTAGCTGTTCTCCGCCAGTTCCTTCTGGACACTCGCGACCAGATTGCGAATGTACGAGCGTCGATTCAAGACGGCGTTCATTCGATCGAGCAGCTTGCGGCGAGCCGGGGCGTCGGCCCTTGCGTCCACCGCCGCGTCCCACGCCGCGCACAGGCTTAGCAGCTCCGCATCCACTGCCGATAACTTGCTCTCAAAATGTTTCTCCGCAGATTCAAGAGTTTTTGCAAGTCGCGCCATTTCGGCGGCGTCGCCACCCGCTTGGCGCGCCGAGCGTAATTCATCGACCGATTCGTTCAACTCGAAAACTTCCTCGAGCAACTCGGGCGGCGCTTGCTGCTTCTGCTGCCCTTCTTTCCGCATTCCCTCGCGCGCGAGCAGATACTCGATACGCGCGATCGGATCGGCGAGCGTGCGGTACGCGTCGTTCAATTGCGAGGAGCGCTCGAGCGACAACTCTCGCTCGGCCTCCGTGGCGCGAACGAAATTATCGGGATGCAGCTTCCACGAGAGCGCATGGAAGCGGTTTTCCAGGTCCGCCGCGTCAATCACCAGCTTCCGCGGGACGCCGAAGAATGCGAAATAATCCGTTTCTCGGGGAAGCGGCTGAATCTTGCCGCAGGCGGAACAAAAATGCTCGTCTGAGGTCGCTGCGCCGCAACTCCAGCATGCTGTCGAAACCGTTGGCGTAGAAGCGCTCATCGTTGATTTTCAGGATTCTCGGTGTCTTCAGCCGGGTCCGTTTCGTGCGTCCCCATCAAAAAAACTGGCTGGCGGGCGATCCGCGCCGGCCAGCCACGCGTGAAAAGTCGCTCGTCTTGGGGCGCGCCCGCGGTGTCCTCCGTTGCCAGCTCCCTAAGCCGTGAACGAACTGCCGCAGCCGCAACTGCGGGTGGCAGCCGGATTCTGAAACACAAATCCACGCCGCATCAGCGTCTCTTCGTAATCGAGGGTCGTGTTGGCCAGGTAAAGATAGCTTTTCGGGTCCACGAAGACTCGCGCGCCGTTTTCCTCAAAGATCTGGTCGCGGTCGCGCGCTTGCGTCTCGAGCCGCATCGCATACGTCAAACCCGAGCATCCGCCCCCCTGCACGCCGAGGCGCAGCCCTCCGGATTCGCCAGGAACGCCCTCTTTCGTGAGCAACTCCTGGATCTTGTGCGCCGCTTTTTCGGTGACGTGAATCATTGCCGTCTTACCGCGCCTTCTTACCCGCCTCGGCTCGCCCGTTCAAGGGCTCGCCGGGTGTCGCCCGCCGGGCGCTCTCCCAGCCTGCCCGCAGAGGCGGGAAACATCGTCATCAGGCCTTCGCGGACTCAGAACCGTTCTTCTGTTTCCAATCGCCGATGGCGGCCTTGATGGCGTCTTCGGCGAGCACCGAGCAGTGAATCTTGACCGGCGGGAGGCTCAGCTCGCGAACGATGTCCGTATTCCTGATCGCAAGAGCTTCCTCGACGGTCTTGCCCTTCACCCATTCGGTGGCCAGTGAAGAACTCGCAATCGCCGAGCCGCAGCCGAAGGTCTTGAACTTCGCCTCTTCGATCACCTGCGTTTCGGGATTGACGCGGACTTGCAGCTTCATCACATCGCCGCACTCCGGAGCGCCGACGAGGCCCGTGCCCACGTTCTGATCCTCCTTGGGCAGGCTGCCGACGTTCCGCGGGCGGTTGTAGTGGTCAATTACCTTATCGCTGTAGGCCATTTCTTATTCTCCCCCTCGTCATGATGACGGATGAAATCGAAATCCTTACGCCGGCTTCCAATTCATCTTGCTCAGGTCCACGCCTTCCTTGGCCATCTCGTACAGCGGAGACAGCTCGCGCAGGCGAATGACCACTTCCGAAACGCGGTCCACGACGTAATCCACCTCTTCTTGCGTGTTGAAGCGCCCGAGGCCGAATCGAATCGAGGTGTGCGCCAAATCCTCTCCGACGCCAAGAGCCTTGAGCACGTAGCTTGGCTCGAGGGTGGCCGAAGTGCAGGCCGAGCCGCTCGACACCGCGACGTCGTTGATTCCCATCAGCAGCGATTCGCCTTCGACGAACGCGAAGCTGATATTCAAATTGTTCGGCAGGCGGTGGATCATGGAACCGTTGATGTAAAGCTCGTCCAGTTTGGCGAAGAGTCCGTCCTTCAGGCGATCGCGGAGGGCGCGCATGCGGGCCGATTCCTGCGGCATTTCGTTCTGACAGATCTCGGCCGCCTTGCCGAAACCCACAATGCCCGGCACGTTCAGCGTCCCCGAACGCATGCCGCGCTCGTGGCCGCCGCCGTCGATCACGGCCGAAAGCTGCACGCGCGGGTTGCGCCGGCGAACGTACAGCGCGCCAACGCCCTTGGGACCGTACATTTTGTGGGCGCTGATCGAGAGCATGTCAATATTGTCCTTCAGCACGTCCACGGGAATCTTGCCGGCCGCCTGCACGCCATCCACGTGGAACAGGACGCCCTTTTCCTTGGCGATCTTGCCGATCTCATCGATGGGCTGAATCACGCCGATTTCGTTGTTCGCGTACATGATTGAGATCAGGATCGTCTTCGGCGTGATCGCGCGGCGCAGATCTTGGAGGTCAATGCGGCCGTCCTTCTGCACGGGCAAATAGGTGACCTCGTAGCCGTACTTTTCCAGCCGCTTGCAGGTATCGAGCACGGCCTTGTGCTCGGTCACCTGCGTGATGATGTGGTTTCCCTTCTCGCGGTACATCTCCGCGGCGCCCTTGATCGCGAGGTTGTCGGACTCGGTGGCGCCGCTCGTGATGATGATCTCTTTCGGCGTCGCATTCACCAGCCGGGCAATTTGCGCGCGCGCGTTCTCGACCGCTTCCTCCGCGGTCCAACCGAATTCGTGGTTGCGGCTCGCTGCGTTGCCGAAGCGCTCGGTGAAATACGGCAGCATCGCCTCCAGGACGCGAGGGTCCACCGGAGTCGTGGCGTGATAATCCATGTAAACAGGCAGCTTGATCGCCATGCGTCTCTCCCCTAGTTTGAAAGCTCTACCAGCGCCCCGGCGGAATCGTCGCTCATCTGAGAGATCGTGACGTTCCGCAGGACCTGCAAAATGCTCTCGTTCACCCGCCGCAAGGGTGCGCGCACGGTGCACGTGCTGGATTGACCGCATTCTCCGTGCGAGGTCAGGCACGATGTGATTTGCAACGGGCCATCAATCGCATCAATTACCTCGAAGGCCGTGATCGCCTTCGGGTCGCGCGCCAATTGATAGCCTCCCGCTGAACCCTGGCGGGAAGTCACCAGCCCTTGACGGGCCAGCCGCTGCAGGACTTTCGCCAGCAGCGGAATCGAAATCGAGTAGATTGCCGCAATATCCGAAGCGCTGCACGATTCCCCCGTTTCGCAGCGAGCCAAATGCCTGACGGCAATCAGACCATAATCGGCTTTTTTCGAGAGCTTCAGCATCCCCTGATATGCGACTCAATTGGTCGCATTTAGTATGTTAAGCCAACGGCGCTCCCCTGTCAAGAGCCCGCGCCTGTCCCAACTCCCTTTCTTTGAATAGCTTACAATACGACTGTATTTGTCGTATATCGTCTCGAAATTTGCAGCGAATGGTGAATCTTCAGGTTCGAACGGCTCAAATCTAGGCCTGAGCAGAAACCAGTCTTTTCGCGCCTCCCAGCCATTTTGCCCCGAGCGCCAGGCCGATTTTCAGCGTGAGAGCGGAAACGATAGGATAGAATGCGATACGATTGGTATGCGGCCATGAAGCTCGCAATCTATCCCGGCACGTTCGACCCGGTCACCAACGGCCATCTGGATCTCATCGATCGCGGGTCAAAGATTGTCGACCGGCTCATCGTCGGCGTGTTGCGCAATCTCGAGAAGGAACCGCTGTTCTCGCTCGACGAGCGAGTGGAGATGATGCGCGAGGTCACGGCCGGATCGGCCCAGGTCGAGGTGGACGTCTTCGACGGGCTGCTGGTGGAGTACGCGCGGAAGCGCAATGCAGGCGTGATCTTGCGGGGCATTCGCGCCATTTCGGATTACGAATACGAATTGCAAATGGCGATGATGAATCGCCGCATTGAGCCGCAAATCGAGACGGTCTTCATGATGCCGGCCGAGCCATACAGCTATCTCAGTTCGCGGCTGGTGCGCGAGATTGCGCGGCTGGGCGGGCCGCTGGAGGGACTTGTGCCTCCAACGGTCGAAAGACGATTGCGCGCCAAAGTTTCCTAATGGGAGAAGCCAAAACATGAAATTCGCGGAACGTGTGAATCGAATTGCAGTCTCGCCGACCGCGGCGGTCGTGATGGAAGCCGAGAAGTACAAGGCCCGCGGCGTAGACGTCGTGGATTTTGGCGCCGGCGAGCCCGATTTTCCGACGCCCGAGCACATCAAGCAGGGAGCCGTGCTCGCACTCCAACGCAACCAGACGAAATACACGCCGGCCGCAGGAATCATGCGTTTGCGCGAGTCCATTTGCAAATGGCACGCAGCCCAATTTGGTTCCTCGTACCAGCCAAGCCAATGCGCCTCGACTTCCGGAGGGAAGCACGCCATATTCGAGGTTGTCGGGGCGCTCGTGGACACTGGCGACGAAGTCATCATCCCCGCGCCGTATTGGGTGAGCTATCCGGACATCGTGAAATTCGCGGGGGGCACGCCTGTCTTCGTCGAAACGGATTCCGCCGCGGGATTCACACTGCGCGCGGAGCAAATCGAAGCCGCGCTTACGCCGCGCACACGGATGGTCATCATCAATTCGCCGTGCAACCCCACCGGCGCGGTCATCTCCGACGAAGAGTTCACGCGGATCGCGGCGGTCTGCGCCCAGCGCGGAGTCTGGCTGATGAGCGACGAGTGTTACTCGCATTTCATTTACGGCGGCGTGCGGCCGTTTTCCATCGCCAGCCGCCCCGAGGCCGGCCCGCAAACGATCATCATCGGCTCTCTCTCGAAGACTTTCGCGATGACGGGCTGGCGCGTGGGCTACGTCCTCGGGCCCGAACCGCTGATCGGCGCCGTGATCAAGCAGCAGAGCCAGTCCACGACGAACGTCACTTCGATCGCGCAGTACGCCGCGATCGAAGCACTGACCGGCCCGATGGAGTCGGTCGGCAAGATGCTCGAAGAATACTCGCGGCGTCGCGCGCGCATTTACAATGGATTGAACGAGCTGCCCGGCGTCTCCTGCGCCGAGCCGAAGGGCGCGTTCTACGCGTTCCCGCACATCGCGGCGCGAAGCGGCAGCGGCCACGCCGATACGGCCGCTGTCACCAAAGCGTTGCTCGAGCGCGAATATGTTGCCGTGGTGCCCGGCGAGGCATTCGGCGCCCCCGGCTACTTGCGTTTTTCCTACGCCACTTCGATCGAGCGAATCGACGAGGGTTTGAAGCGCCTGAGGCATTTCTTCTCGGCGGAGGCCGCCGCTTCGTGACGCTGGATGTCGCGCTGCGTGCTCACGCGGGTATGTCCGTCTCTGCAAGCAAGATCGAGCAGATTTACGTTGCGCGCATTTGGGGCACTCGAACTCTCTCTCCTCTCTTCCCCGATCCGCCCGCCGGCGGCGTCGGCAAAACGGAAATGTGGTACGTGGTCGCGGCGCGCACCGCGACGGTGTTTCCGTGAGCCGCGCAACGTTAGAAGCCCACGCCGTGATCCTCGCCGGCGGGCGCGGCACGCGCTTCTGGCCGCGCAGCCGAACGCGCACGCCGAAGCAATTGCTCAACATCGTCGGCGGCAACACGATGCTCGAGCAGACGGTCGCGCGCCTCGCGCCGCTCTTCCCCGCCAGGCGCACCTGGGTCGTCACGAATTCCCAGCAAGCCGCCGCCGTGCGCTCGCAAGTTCCTCGCGCCGCGCGCGGCCATGTGCTTTCGGAGCCGGCCGGCCGCAACACTGCGGCCGCGATCGGCCTCGCCGCGATTCACCTCCTGCGCGAATCACGCTCGGGCGACGCGTTGATGGCAGTTCTGCCCGCCGATCATTACGTCGCGCAGGCCGGTCGCTACCGCCGCATCGTGCGCGCCGCGCTCCGCGCCGCGGAAGCACCCGGTGACATGGTGGTCCTCGGCACCCCTCCAACACGCGCGGAAACAGGCTTCGGCTACATCGAGCGCGGAAAACTCGCGTCGCGCGGGAAGCCCCCGGTTTTTGAGGTGCGGCGCTTCACGGAAAAACCAGCACCCGCACTGGCCCGGCGTTATGTTTCTTCCGGAAATTATTACTGGAATGCGGGAATGTTTTTCTGGCGCGTCTCCACGTTTCTCGCCGCGCTCGAGAAGCTTCTCCCCACGACGCATGCGGCCTTGCTGCGCCTCGCCGAAACGATCGGCACGCCGCGATACGCCGCGGCGCTCAAGCGCACCTACACGAAACTCGCCAATATTTCCGTGGACTATGCAATCCTCGAGCCCGCAACGCGCGCGCGCGGCGCCGAGCGGGTCTTGGTCGTCCCGGCCGAAGTCGGTTGGAGCGACATCGGTTCCTGGACCGCTGTGTACGAACTGCTCGCTCGAGCGCCCGGTGAAAATGTATCAGCCGGACCGTTTCACGCGCTTGATGCGTCCGGAAATTTTCTCTGGAGCCCCCGGAAATTCGTTGCCGCCATCGGCGTCCGCGATCTCGTGGTCGTCGAAACGCCCGATGCGCTGCTTCTCTGCCCGCGCGACCGCGCCCAGGACGTCGGCAAAATCGTGAAATGGCTCGAACAGCGCAAGTTGCGGCGGCTCCTCTGAAAAATCTCGCTTCCCTTCTCCGCCACGCGCGCTTCGCATATACTTTCCCGCCGTGAGCGCAATTCGATTCGGCACCGACGGTTGGCGCGGGGTCATCGCGGAGGATTTCACGGAAGCCAACGTCCGCCTCGCCGCCTACGCCGTCGCACGCTATGTTGTGCGAGCGACAGACGCGCAGCGCGGCGTTCTCGTCGCGTACGACAACCGCTTCGCATCCGAGCGCTTCGCGCGCGTTGCCGCCGAAACCGTGGCCATGACCGGCACGCCCGTGCATCTCACCGAGCAATCGTGCCCGTCTCCCGCGCTTTCCCTCCTCGTGCGCCAGCGCGGCGCCGCGGGCGGAATCATGATTACCGCGAGCCACAATCCCTATCCCTGGAACGGAATGAAATTCAAAGCGAGCTACGGCAGTTCCGCGCTGCCTTCCATCGTCGCGCAAATCGAGCAGGAGTTGGCCGTCGTGATGCGCGAGGGCGTCCCCGCGCTGCCGCCGCGAAACGATCTGATTCATTCGCTCGATCCCAAAGCGCCTTATCTCGACACGATTGAAAAGCTGGTGGACTGGAACCGGATGCGCGCCGCCAAGTTGCGTTTTGTGGCGGACCCGATGTACGGCTCGGCGAGCGGCCTGCTGCGCGCACTCTGCGCGCGCAACGGCGTTGCGTGCGACGAGATTCGCGGCACGCGCGATCCGCTCTTCGGCGGCGTGAATCCCGAGCCGATCGAGCCTCACATCGAGGCGGCCCGCCAGGCTGTGCTCGCACGCCGCTACGACGCGGCGCTATGCGCCGACGGCGACGGCGACCGCATCGGCGCGATCGACCGCGACGGCACGTTCGTCACGCCGCACCAGATTTTCGCGCTGCTGCTGTGGCATCTGGCGGGAACGCGCGGCATCGCCGGAGACGTCGCGAAAACGTTTTCTTCGACGAAACTCATCGACAAGATCGCCGCGAAATACGGCCGCACCGTGTACGAGACGCCGATCGGCTTCAAATACATATGCGAGCTGATGCTCGAGCGCGACATTCTGCTCGGCGGAGAGGAATCGGGCGGCATCGGCACAAAACTCTATCTTCCCGAGCGCGACGCCACGGTCATGGCTTTGCTCCTGGCCGAATTAATGGCGTGGCATGGAAAATCGCTCGGCGATCTGGTCGCGCATCTTCACGCGGAATTCGGCGAGCACGATTACGGCCGCGTGGACCTCGCTTTGCTCCCCGGACAAAAAGAGCGCGCCATCGAGCGTTATTCCGATGTCAAATTGAACCGCGTGCTCGATTGGCCGGTCACGCGCCGCGAAGACCTCGACGGAATCAAACTGTATCTCGGAGAGATCGGCTGGCTGATGCTGCGCGCCTCGGGCACGGAGCCCGTGCTGCGCGTTTACGCGGAGACGTCGAGCGCGGCCGCCACGCGCCGCATTCTGGATGAGACCTGCGCCGCCATTCGCACAATTTGAAACACTGCGGCTTGCCTCATTCGGGTGCCGCGGCCACAGAGCGGGCGATGGCGTCCAGCACGCCGTTCACAAAAGGCGCGGCTTCTTCGGAGGAAAATTTCTTCGCTAGTTCCACGGCTTCATTCAGGATGACCTTCGCCGGCGTGGACATTCGCGTGATTTCGTAAGCCGCCAGTCGAAGGATCGCGCGGTCAATCGCGGCCATTCGTCCGACGCGCCAGTTCTCCGCGTGCTTTTGAATCAGCGCGTCCAGCCTCGCGGTCTCCGCGGCGGCGCCCTCGAACAATTGATTCGCAAATTCCCGCGTCGAAGCCTGCGCCCGCGCACTCCTCCAAAAGACCGCCTCCACCTGCTGCGGCTCCTGGCGGCCCATTTCCCATTGAAATAGCATCTGCAATGCGAATTCGCGGGACTTCGTCCGGAGGGCCATCCTACGAGCGCCGCTTGCCGCGGCTTGCGGATTTCGTCGCGCCTGCACGCGCCGGCAAACGCGGCTGCGCGGTGAGCTTGCGCGCGAGATTCGCCATTTCGACCGCCGCCAAGCCCGCCTCGTAGCCTTTGTTGCCGCCTTTCAGGCCGGCTCGATCGATCGCCTGCTCGAGCGTGTCGCACGTCAGGACGCCAAAAATCACGGGAACGCCCGTGTCCATCTGCGCGAGCTGCACGCCGCGCGCGACCTCGGTGCAAATATATTCGTAGTGCGACGTTTCGCCGCGCAGGACGCAACCGATGGCGATCACGGCGTCGGCACGGCCGCTCTCTGCGACTTTCTTCGCGGCAAACGGAATCTCGAACGAGCCGGGCACGCGCACGATCTCGATCGCGTCCTCAGTCGAGCCCGCCGCCCGCAGTGCGTCCAGTGCGCCCGCCAGCAGCCGCTCCGTGATGAAGCTGTTGAATCGCGAGACGACGATTCCGAAGCGAAATCCCGCGGCCGTTGCGGCCCCGCGCGCTTCCCGTGGCTCGAATGCTTCGTTCATTCCGAATCCCTGCGATCGCGGTGCGTCATTTTCCACGAAATTGCGCGGGACGCTTTTCGAGAAACGCCTGCGTGCCCTCGCGAAAATCCTCCGTTGCGGCCGAAACGGCGAACAACGCAGCCTCGAGACGCAGCCCTTCCTCTTGCGGCATTTCGAAGCCGCGTTCGATCGCTTCCATAGCATAGCGGACGGCAAGGGGGGCATTGGCAATAATTTTCTTCGCCAGCGCTTCGGCGGCGGGCAGGAGTTCCGCCGGTTCGTACACATGATTGACCAGACCGATGCGCATGGCTTCTTCGGCGGAAATCATCTCGCCGGTCAGGCACAGTTCGTGCGCGACGCCTTTTCCGCAAAGCCGCGCCAGACGCTGCGTTCCGCCGTAGCCCGGCACCAGACCCAGTTTCACTTCCGGCTGGCCGAAACGGGCTGCGCGGCTCGCCAGACGAATCGTGCAGGCCATCGCCAGCTCGCAGCCGCCGCCAAGCGCAAATCCATTGATGGCCGCAATCGAAGGCTTGCCGAGCGTCTCGAGTTCGCGCAACACGGCCTGGCCCCGCAACGAAATCTCGCGCCCATCCACGGGCGTGCAGCGCGCGAGTTCATGGATGTCGGCCCCGGCTATGAACGCTTTATCCCCCGCGCCGGTCAGGATCAGGACGCGCACTTCGGCGTCATCACGCGCGATCGAGAGCACATCGGCCAGCTCGGCAATCGTTTTTCCGTTGAGCGCGTTCAGCACCTTCGGGCGGTTGAAAGTGATCCAGCCAGTGCCTTCGCGTTTCTCGTAGAGAAGATTTTCGTACGCCATGGGCGTTCGTCTCCGTACTCTCGTGTATTTCTACAGCGCAATCGGTTTGGGATTCTGCGGATCTGAATAATCGTAAAAGCCGCGGCCCGCTTTGCGGCCGTTCCAGCCGGCCAGAACCATGCGCTTCAGCAGCGGCGGCGGCGCGAACCGGCGTTCCTTGAATTCGTCGAACATTACGTTGGCGATGTAATACGTCGTGTCAAGACCCACGAAATCGAGCAGCGTGAGCGGCCCCATCGGATGGCCGCAACCGAGTGTCATGGATTGATCCACGTCCACGATCGAAGCAATTCCCTCTTCGACCGCGCGAATCGCGTCCAGCAAGTACGGCACGAGCAGCCGGTTGACGATGAACCCGGGGCGGTCGCTGGTGCGCACGGGCGTCTTGCCGAGCCGCCGCCCGAACGCGACGATTTCCTCGAATACAGCGGCATCGGTCGCAATCGTGCGAATCACCTCGACCAGCATCATCACCGGCACGGGGTTGAAAAAATGCATCCCGAGAAAACGGCCCGGCCGGTTCGTGGCGCTCGCCATTTCCGTGATCGATATCGAGGAAGTGTTGCTCGCGAAAATCGTCGCTGGGCCGCAAAGTGAGTCCAGCGCCGCGAACAGTTCCTTTTTTGCGGGCAGCTGCTCGACGATCGCTTCGATGACGAGATCGCGATCCGCAAGGTCTTCAAGCCGGGTGGTTCCGCGCAGCCGCGCCCTTGCCTGGTCGCGCTCTGTTGCGGAAAGCTTGCCCTTTTCCACCATCCGCGCCAGATTCTTCTCGATGGCGCGCAGGCCTTTGTCGAGCAAGTCCTGCGAAACCTCCCGCACCACAACGGCGCAGCCCGCCTGCGCAGCCACCTGAGCAATGCCGGAACCCATCAGGCCGCAGCCGGCGACACCCACTTTTTCGATTGCCATCTGGAGTCTCCCGCACGCCCAGGACGCAAAGCGCGGCGATTATGCTATGGATCGAGCCGCTCCGGCGAGGGCTGCGTCTATCTCTGCGCGGCCTCGAGCACCACAATCGCATCGCCGCCCTGATGGCGGGCCCGATCGAGGCTCGCTTCCGCGCGATTGATCAGCTCGGTGACGATGTCCTCACTGTCGTACTCCGGCCGCGCCACCGATTCCGCCACCACGGCCGAAAGCGTCGCTTGTCCGCCGTCCCACGGCGGGCGCACGTCCGCGGCGGCCTTGAACAATTTCTCGACCACGGTGCGCGCGTCGGCCAGATTTGTGTCCGGCAGAATGAACGCCAGCGACCATGCCGTGTATTTCACCGCGAGATCGCCGTGCCGCACCACGGGCTGCAGCGCGCGAACGAGCTGCTCCATGTGGCGATCGAGTTGGGCCTCGCCTTGGTGTTGCAGCAGATCGGCGCCCTGATCGATTTGCAGGATCGCAACCGAAAGCGGCGCGCCCTGCGTCCGCGCGCGTTGCGATTCTCGAAGCAGGCAATCCGCATACGCGCTGCGGCGGAGCAAACCGGTCCTTTCATCCGCAACGGCGAGATTGCGGACCAGCGAGCGGAGCCGCGTATGTTTGACGCTGAGCAACATTTGGTCGCCGACCGATTGCAAGAAATAGGTTTCGTTCGGCTTCCACGCGTGCGGCGCCGCACGGCCCGCGACGAGCATCCCGGCCGGCGACATCGCCTCGCGATCCGTCAACACCACTCCGAGCACGGTTTCGAGCCCCATTTCGCGCAGCGAAGGCCCGGCGGCGGCATCGAGCGGCAGGCCCCCCATCGAATCCGGCGTCGCTTTCTCCAACTGCGCCAGCAAACGCACAATCGCCGCGCCGCTCGAGGCCTCAACACCAGGCGCGCAGAATTCAGCCGCAAGTTGCGGGGGCTGGCCCGGAGCGCCCATGACCGCGACGCAGCGCGTAGCGTTCAGGTAGCTGCCTGCTTCGTTCACGGCGGTGCTCAAGATGGCGCTGGCAGTGGGCTGTCGAAACAAGTTCTGCGCGATCTCTGAAATTCGAGTGAGGTCGCGCATCGCATCTGCCGGCGGCGCCGCCGGGGCGGGTTCCGCGCTGACGCGCCGCACTCCGGCTTCGATCCTTGCGCGCGCGCCCTCCGGCCACCATTGCGCCGTTTGGCACAAGATGATGAGGCGCTCGTTGCGCTCCACTTCGCCCGGATAGAGCTCCGCAATCTTCTTCAGCCGCTCAACGGCTTTTGCTTGTAACGAATACTGGACGAAAATCTCCGCCTGCACGATTAAATCTTCGAGCGCGTTCTCCGAGCGCGGCTCTTCACCGGATGCCGCGGACGCCACGCTCGACGCGGAGGACTGCGATGCGGGAGTCGTTCCTCCGTGCGTATCGGACTGCTGGAGGCGCGCTTTCGCGTGCGCCACGACTTCGCTTCCGCCGGCCTTTTCGAGCTCGCGCAACCTCTCCTGGTTCCGCTGGTCGTAGGCATCAATGTCCACGAGCCGCTCGAGCGTATCGGTCGCGCGATCGATGTTGCCTTCGGCAATATACAGATCGAACAGGCGTGCGAGCACGTCAAAATATTTCGCTTCGCGATTGATCTCGCTGTACAGACCGCCCCAGAATTCGATCAGCGGCACCGAACGGGGATATGCTTCCGCCAGCTTGTCCAGCTCCGCGGCAAATTCATTTTCCCGGTGCGCCCGGAGCATCCAAGCCTTAAGTTCGCTGAGCATTTCTATCGCCTTGTCGACCTGCTGCGCCGCGAGATACTGGTCCGCGATTCCCATCTGGTAGCCAAAGGCGGTGGGCTTCACTTTCGCCAGGTCGGCGAAGACGGCGCGAGCCCGCTCCAACTGGGCCGAACGCATCAATGCGATACCGTACGTCTCCAAAAAGGAGGGATCGTTTTCCGATTCCGCCATGGATCCGAGGAGTTCCGCCGCCGCAGCAGCATCGCCCTTGCGAAGGAGCGCCTGCGCATAAAGCAGCGCCGCGCCGCGCTGGCTCGGAACCAGCTTGTGCGCGCGAGCGAGAAGATCGAGCGCGCGATCGAGATCGCCGGCGGCTTCGACCAATTGCCCGGCGCGGAGAAATCCGTGCGAGGCGATCACATTTTTGCCGATGCGTTCCGCCAGTTCGCCGAGAGCAATGTGGCGCTCCGCATTCTCTGTATCGAGCTGCGAGATCCGCTCGAGACACGCCAGCGCGTAGTCGTTCTTCCCGGCCGTGAGGAATTTTTCGGAAGCCGCAGTGTACTGCTCGACTGCTTCGTCGTTGCGATTCTGCTTCTGCAGCAACACGGCATAGCGTGCAATCCGCTCGGGAGGTTGTTGCGTGTTCTTCAGAAAGCGGGAATAAAGCGCCAGCGCCTTGGGCTCGTCGGCGGGGTCGGTGGCGCGGTCAAAAATCAAACCGAAATAGACTGCCGCCCGGTCGTACTGGCCCAAACGCGCGTGGAGATCCCCGAGCGCTTGCAGAGACTCCAGGTGGCCCGGCACCGCTTCGAGGACCGCCTCGTACGCCTCAACCGCGTCAGCGAGCTTGTTCTTCTCGAGATAGCGCTTGGCGCGCTCCAGTTGTTTTGGGACGTCGACAGCCATGCAAAACCAGCCGGCCTGCTCCGTGGAATTTTCGGCGCCGCGATGCGGCGTTGCGCCGAGCTTCGACTATATACTGTCCCGCAGCCGCGCAACACACAAGCCTGCCGGGCTGTGCTCCAAGCGCCGATGCACCGCGACCGGCACTCCTTTCCCTCGTGCCGCGCTTTGGCCGCAGGGCGAATCTGTGGCAGACTGGGAAATTCAGAAGCGCACAAGCGCGCAGCATGCGCGAGCGAGTTCATGGATCCCCTCTTCGTAAGAAATTTCTGCATCATCGCCCATATCGACCACGGCAAGTCCACGCTGGCCGACCGCCTGCTCGAGCGAACCGGCGCGTTGACGCAGCGCGAGATGACCTCGCAGGTCCTCGACTCGATGGACCTGGAAAAAGAACGTGGCATCACGATCAAAGCCAAAAGTATCCGCCTTCATTTTCGCGCCAGGGACGGCAACGAGTACCAGCTCAATATGATTGATACGCCCGGGCACGTGGATTTTTCGTACGAGGTCTCGCGCGCGCTTTCAGCCTGCGAAGGCGCGCTTCTGGTGGTGGACGCGAGCCAGGGCGTCGAGGCGCAAACCGTGGCCAACGCGTTCCTCGCGGCGCAGCACAATCTCACGATTATTCCGGTGATCAACAAGATTGATCTGCCCGCCGCGCGGCCCGACGAGATCAAGGAGCAGATCGAAAACGTGCTCGCCATTTCCGCCTCCGACGCGCTCGCCATCAGCGCGAAGAGCGGACTGGGCGTGGACGCCGTGCTCGATGAAATCGTCGCGCGCATCCCGCCGCCGGTAGGCTCCGCCGATTCCCCGCTGCGCGCGCTGATATTCGATTCGTGGTTCGATTCCTATCGTGGCGCGGTCGTGCTCGTTCGCGTCGTCGAAGGGCGCATTCGCCCGCACCAGCAAATCCGGCTCTGCTCGAACAACCAGGTGTACGAAGTCGAAGAACTCGGCGTGCTCACGCCCAAGCCCATCGTGCTCGAGGAATTGGCCGCGGGCGACGTCGGTTTCGTCATCGCAAACATCAAGCGCGTGGCCGAAGCGCGCGTCGGCGACACCATGATCGACGCTGCCCGCCCCGCCCCGCCGCTGCCGGGCTTCGAGGCGATCAAGCCGATGGTTTTCGCCGGGCTCTACCCGACGCAGGCGTCCGGCTACGAAGTGCTTCGCGACGCGCTGGGAAAATTGCAGCTCAACGACGCAGCGTTTTACTACGAGCCGGAAAATTCCGTCGCGCTCGGCTTCGGTTTCCGCTGCGGCTTCCTCGGGCTTCTGCACATGGAAATCGTGCAGGAACGCCTGGAGCGCGAATTCAGCATCGAGCTGATCACCACGGCGCCGAGCGTCCGCTACCGGATCACGACGACGGCCACGGACACGGTCGAAGTGGACAATCCCACGAAGTTTCCGCCGCCGAACGCGATCTCGAAAATCGAAGAGCCGGTGATCACGGCGATGATCATCACGTCCGAGGAGTCCGTCGGCGCCATCCTGCAACTATGCGAGGACAAGCGCGGCGTGCAGAAGAACTTCGAGTATCTTTCCCCGACACGCGTGCTGCTGACCTACGATCTGCCGCTCAACGAAATCGTGCTCGATTTTTACGACCGGCTGAAAAGCGTTTCGCGCGGATACGCCTCGCTCGATTACCACCTCTCCGGCTACAAGGAAGCCGATCTCGTCAAGCTCGACGTGCTGGTCGGCGGCGAGCCAGTGGACGCGCTCACGCTGGTGTGTCACCGGGAATTCGCGTACGAGCGCGGGCGGGAACTCGTTTCGCGCCTGCGCAAGCTCATCCCGCGCCAGATGTTCGAGGTGCCGATTCAAGCCGCAATCGGCAGCCGCGTCATCGCACGCGAGACCGTGGCGGCGATGCGGAAAAACGTGCTGGCCAAGTGCTACGGCGGCGACATCACGCGCAAACGCAAACTCCTCGAAAAACAAAAAGAGGGCAAGCGCCGGATGAAACGCGTGGGTCGCGTGGACATCCCGCAGGAAGCATTCCTCGCCGTGCTGAAAGTCGCCTCTTCTTCTGACGAAAACTAGCAATTCCCCCAGCTTAAGATGTCACCTTCCGGTCATCGGCCTCGTGCCTCGACAGTTCGGAGTCTGCGAGCACCTCCAGTACCGGCGGCCAAACCTGCTAATTTTCTGCATGCTAGAACCGCATTGGGGGCAAGTGGGGATCTCGGGTTCATGAAGATGGGCGACTGCTAAATCGCTCAGCGAGATATTCACTGAACGCTCCTCACATCGCATTCACTTTCGCAATTCGGTCCTGAGGTGCGCAAGGTCGACCTGAGTACACGTGCCACGTTCAGGCTATGGATGTCGCATGTGCCATCCCGACTTGCTGGCTCCACCGGGCGGCGGTAGACTCTATGAAAGGCCAAGACATGACCGAACCAAAGCAATTCCTAACCAACGAAAAAGGTGAAAGAATCGGCGTCCTCATTAGCGTGGAAGAATACGAGAAGATTCTCGACGATCTTGAGGAACTTTGGGCCATTCGAGAATTCGACGAAGCAAAGGCGTCCGGGGAAACTCCCGTGCCGGTTGAAGACGCCATCGCAAGAATCGAACGTGAACGAAATCGTAAGTGAGTTACGCCCTCCGCATTCTTCCGCGCGCTGAGAAGCAATTGTCGAGGGTGAACTCTCCCCAATACGATTCCATCAAAGCGAAAATTCTCGACTTGGGCACCACTCCCAGGCCCGCTGGCTGCAAAAAGCTCCGTGGACATGAAGGCTGGCGCATTATCGCGAAAGCCGTCACGGTGCTGAAGATTGGCCACAGGGGAGAGATCTACAAGTAGTTTCATTTTTCGTCTTTCCTACGCACTTCAGTAGCGATCCGGCCGCGGGCGAGTTGTACGCGGACTTCGTCGCCGAGGGCGACCTGGTCCGGCGAACGAAGAACGTTGCCCGCGGCGTCGTAGGCGATGGCGTAACCGCGTTCGAGGACACGCAGGGGGCTGCGCTCCTCGAGTTGCACGCCGAGGCGTTCGAGCCGCTGTCGCTTCGCGGCGAGCAAACGCTCAGCTCGGCGGCGCAATTCCTCGGAGCGCTGGGCGATGCGCAAGCGCATCCCCTGAATCCGCTGCCGCAAATCGAACGACGCAATGCGCGTCTGGGCGATCGTGAAGCGGCGGCGCACGCGTTCGAGGCGCGACTGGAGGGCGTCTCCCAGCCGCATCAGCAGCTCATCGGCGCGCTGGCGGTTTTGCCGCAGCAGCTCCTCGAGCCTGCGGAAACCGGCGTGCGTCACGAGTTCTTGCAGGCGGTGGCGCTGTTGGTGCAGCAGCAGGCGCATCTTGTCCGCAAGATTGCCGCGCAGCTCGCGCAGATGCCGGTCGAACTCCTGCCGCGAGCGAACGACAAGCTCCGCGGCGGCCGACGGCGTAGAAGCGCGAACGTCGGCGACGAAATCGGCGATCGTAAAATCGGTTTCGTGGCCCACGCCGGAAACGATCGGAATCGCAGACGCGGCAATCGCGCGGGCGACGCTTTCTTCGTTGAACGCCCACAAATCCTCGATCGAGCCGCCGCCGCGCGCGAGCAGAATAACGTCCGCGGCGCGCTGAACACCGAAATACCGTATTGCGGCCACGATCTCTCCGGCCGCGCCCTCACCCTGCACGCGCACGGGATAGACGAGCAAATCGAGATTCGGGAAGCGGCGGCGAAGAATGCGAATGATGTCGCGCACGGCGGCCCCGCGCGGTGACGTGATGATCCCCACGCGGCGCGGCAGCGCGGGCAGCGGCTTCTTGCGCGCCGGATCGAACAGCCCTTCGGCATCGAGCCGCTTCTTCAGTTGCTCGAACGCGAGTTGCAGCGCGCCGAGGCCGACCGGTTCGATGTGCTCGACGTAAATCTGATATTCGCCGCGCGGCTCGTACACGCCGATCGAGCCGCGAACGGTGACCTTCAATCCGTCCTCGGGGCGAAACTTCAGCCGGTTGACCTGATTGCGAAACGCCACACAACGAATTTGCGCCTTCGCGTCTTTCAGCGTGAAGTAAATGTGGCCGGGCTGCGAGACGTGGCAGTTTGAGACTTCGCCTTCGACCCAAATGTCCGTGAATTCGCCGGCGAGCAGATCGCGAATCCGGCCGGTCAACTCGCTGACGGACCAGACTTTTCGCTCCGGCATCAGGTTGAGCTGGAATTGCGATTTGTCCGGTGATTTCATCGTTTCCTCGCCACGGGTTGCAGACGGTCCATCACCGGCGCAGCCAGTTCACAAGCCAGAACAGCAGTGTGAGCCCAGCGCTCAGCAGCAAGCACGTGACGACCGGGAAATAGAAGGTGCCGCTCTTGCCGCGGTACGCGATGTCTCCCGGCAACCGGCCCAATCGCAACGGCAGCTTTCCGCCCAGCATCAGTAGCGCGCCCGCGATCGCCAGCACCACGCCGCAGAGCAGCAAGAGTTTTCCGAGTTCGCGCGCAGGATCCGAAGACATTCGTCCTAACCGAGCCCCGATTTCACCGGGACATGGCGCTCATTCTACCCGACCTGCGCCGCAGAGACACGGCCGCGCCGAGCCGAGGGCTGAGCGCTGAGGGGGGAATACACCCCGTTGTTTTGCGCAGAAGAAGCAGGCGATCTCGAAGGCGGCGGGCAGATCCTGCCGACGGCTCTGGAACGAAAAGCCGGGAGAGCTCTGAATTCTGTGACAAGTCAATTCAGAGGTGTCCCGGCTTATGCTCTTAATTGACCTGAATTAGGCCTGAAATTGAATGCCTAGCTCCTCGGTGACTATCGGCTTGAACTCTTTTTTCAGATCGGACGCATCGTATCCGAGGTGGTATTCCAGCAGCATGACGTAATAGAGCGAGGTGAATCCCCAAAACTGAGTTTGGCCAAGGCCGGCGCCCGTTTCCGCGTTGTAGTACTCCCGCAGAACGGGGTTTTTCACGACTGCCATCTCAAACAGCCGCGTGGCCAGATCTTTGGCGACGCCGACAAATCCATATCGCATCAGGCCCTGAAAGATCATGTAGTTGGTTGGGGCCCAGGTTGAGCCGCGCCAATTGCACTCGTTGTGCGAACCCTGGTAGTAGTCCGGCTCGGTCTTGGCGTAACTGGCAACTGGATATGGCAACCAGAATTCATTCTCATTGAGCAGGTGATCCTTGACGATGCGTCTTGCGCGCTCGGGCGTGGCTGCGCCGGCGAACAACGGCGTGAAACATGTAGCAGACTTCACCTTGACAGGCTTGCCGGTCTTTTCATTTCGGTCGTAGTACATGCCCTCCTGCTCGTCCCAAAAGGTATCGTTGATGAGTTGGACGACGCGGTCGGCCCGATCGTTGAAAGCGCGGACGTCTGTCTTGAGACCGAGCCGATCGGCGATGACGGCCATGGCGCGAAGCTCTCGGACCAGGTAGGAGGCCAGGTCGACACCTTCGACCTCAAACGCGGCCAATCTTCCAGCGCGGCTCCACTGGTTGTCGGTGCCGGCGGCATCAGCGGAGTTCCAGACGGGCAAGCCATTCTTGTCCGAATCGTAAGAGAACCACTTGTCGAGATATTTGGTCAGCCGATCGTAATAATTCCCGCGCACCCACTCGTAATCGTTGTTGTTCTGTTTCGCCCCCAAGACAACGAGCTGGGCCAGGAACGGCTTAAACTGCTGACGATCGCGCTGCTTGATGAGGCTGCGGCTTATATAGCCATCGGGCTGTTCCCGATCCAGGAATTCCTTCAAATTGGTAAAGCAATAGGCCCAGACGCCGAAATACGAGAGGTACAGATTCTCGAAGTAAAGATCCCAATCGTAAAACTCGTTGTAGGGATAGCCGGTGAGCAGAGTCGCTTTCACGCCGGGGATATTTCGCAATCCGCGAGATCGGATATCCCCGTTGGTCGTCAACAATCGGTGGTGCAGTTCGATCCAAGCCGGGTCGCCGATTTCCGTATACAACAAGTTCGTGGCCGGCGTCGCCGGCAGCGGCACTGACTGTTCGGCGGCCGGCCCTGTCGCGGGCATCGTGGATTGTGAAAAAGCGGACCGGCCAACCGCAGCAAGGCCTATCAGAGATGCAGAAGCGGCCAAGAATTCACGTCGATGGATGACCATTCTCCCCTCGCGTTAAATGTTTTGGGATTCGCTGGAGTCCAACCCCATGGGTTGCAATCCAGACCTGCAAGCCGGACGAAGAACTGCGCCGGCATTAGAAAAACATTTTGAATCCGAGAAGTCAACAAGACAAATCAGCGGGGGCTAGTCCATTTGAAACTTTATCGCCTTTTCGCCGCGCGTAGGAAGCGCGGGCTAGAAGAGATCGTAGGCGGCGAAGAAGTAGTTGATCTCGAAGGCGGCGGTTTCGGGAGCGTCGGAGCCGTGGGTGCAATTGTTCTGGATGCTGGTGCCGAATTCCTTGCGAATCGTTCCGGGCGCGGCTTTGGCCGGGTCGGTGGCGCCCATCGTTTCGCGCCAGCGCAGGATGGCGTTTTCTCCCTCAAGAACGATGACGATGATTTTCCCGGAGCTCATGAATTCGGTGAGATCCGCGAAGAAGCCCTTGCCGCGATGCACGGCGTAAAACCCTTCGGCCTCGGCTCTGGTGAGCCGCAACGACTTGATCGCGGCGATGCGGAATCCGGCTTTCTCGATTCGCACTAGGATCGCGCCCGCGAGGCCGCGCCCAATCGCGTCCGGCTTGATGATTGCCAATGTACGTTGAAGTGGCATGTGGCCAGCCCTCCTTAGGGGACCCTATCTGTCGGCCGTCAATCGGTGGCGATGAGGCAAGGACGCAAGGAGGCAAGGAAGCAAGGAAACGGAGCGTTCAGTTTGCGCTGTCCTGCCAATTCTTCCATAGACTCGCAAGCATCGCCCCAATCCGATTGTATCGGTCACTGAGTTTTGCGAAGACATCTTCGTGTACATATCCCTCATCCCTGCCCATCGTCAGCCAAAGCTTTGTTTCGTCGCACGAGCCAATCGCCATCTGGAGATAGCGCTTGAATTCGCGAGGGGAAGACCGTTTCGCCCATCCTTCAACAATGTTTGCGGGAACCGACCTTGCCGCTCTTCTTAGCTGTCGCGCGAGTTCCACCTGCTCGATCATGGGAAACCGCTTTGCAAGCCTTGAAATATCCAAAGCGGCCGCGTACGACTCTCGAAATACGTCCAAGTCACGATAGGTGCGTATCGCCAGTTCAGATCTCCTTGCCTCGTTGCTTCCTTGCCTCCTTGCATCATCCTACTTCGATGACCGGCCGATTGCTGCGGCGAGCGTGCTGCCGATATCAGCGGGGCTCTGGACGCAGTGAATCCCGGCGGCCTGCATCGCTTCGTATTTCTCTTTGGCCGTGCCCGAGCCGCCGCTGATGATCGCTCCAGCGTGGCCCATGCGGCGGCCGGGCGGCGCAGTTTGCCCGGCGATGAAGCCGACCACCGGCTTCTTCACGCGGGCGCGGATGAACTCGGCGGCCTGCTGCTCGGCGTTTCCGCCAATTTCGCCGATCAGGATTATGGCGTGAGTCTCAGGGTCGTCGTTGAAGAGACGAATCGAATCCAGGAACGAAGTTCCGCTGATGGGATCGCCGCCGATGCCGATGCAGGTGGATTGGCCGATGCCGAGCTTCGTGAGTTGGTCCACGGCTTCATAGGTCAGCGTCCCGCTGCGGCTGACGACGCCGACGTTTCCCGGCTTGTGGATGCGCCCCGGCATGATGCCGATCTTGCACTGGCCGGGCGAGATGATGCCCGGACAATTCGGTCCGATGAGGCGCGTGCGCGAATCCTTCAGCGCCGCCGCGACGCGAACCATATCGAGAATCGGCACGCCTTCGGTGATGCAGACGACAAGCGCCAAGCCGGCGTCAGCGGCTTCCAGAATTGCGTCCGCCGCAAACGGCGGCGGGACAAAAATCACCGACGCATTCGCGCCGGTAGCGCGCGTCGCTTCCGCGACCGTGTTGAACACGGGCACGCCCAGATGCGCCGTGCCGCCTTTGCCGGGCGTGACGCCGCCCACGACCTTCGTGCCATACTCGATCATCTGCTGCGCGTGAAAGGTTCCTTCACGGCCGGTGAGTCCCTGCACGAGGACGCGCGTCTCGCGGCCGACCAGGACGCTCATCGAGCACCCCCGGCCAAGGCCACGACCTTTTCTGCGCCGTCCTTCATGTCTTGAGCGATGGTGAAATTCAAGCCGGATGTACGCAAGATCTCCTGCCCCTGCTCGACGTTCGTGCCTTCCATGCGGACGACGATGGGCACTTTGACTTGCAGTTCGCGCGCGGCCGCGACGACTCCGCTGGCGAGGACGTCGCAACGCAGAATGCCGCCGAAAATATTGATGTAGACGCCGCGCACGCTCGAATCGCTCATCAGAATCTTGAAAGCGTTCTTCACCTGCTCCGCCGAAGCGCCGCCGCCCACGTCCAGAAAATTGGCGGCCGCCCCACCGGCGAGCTTGATGATGTCCATGGTCGACATCGCCAGACCCGCGCCATTCACCATGCAGCCGACGCTGCCGTCCAGCTTGATGTAGTTCAGCTTGAATTTGGAAGCCTCGACCTCGAGCGGCTCCTCTTCATCGAGGTCACGCAACTCTGCGATGTCCTTGTGACGGTAGAGCGCGTTGTCGTCAAAATTCATTTTGGCGTCGAGGGCGACGAGTTTCCCTTCGCCGGTGACGACGAGGGGATTGATCTCGGCCAGCGACGCGTCTGTCTCGACGAATGCGCGATAGAGCGACTGCAGGAACGGCCCGGCCGCGCCGACCGCATCGCCCGTCAGGCCCAAGCCGAACGCGATCTTCCGCGCCTGATAGGGCTGCAGACCCGTGGCGGGATGAATCGTCTCGCGCAGGATGGCCGCGGGATTTTCGCGCGCCACTTCCTCAATCTCGACGCCACCGGCCGCGCTCGCCATGACGACCGGCGCAGCCACGGCGCGGTCCACGAGGACGCTCAAATACAATTCACGCTTGATGTCGAGGCCTTCTTCGATCAGGAGCCGCTTGACGATTCGCCCGCCGGGGCCCGTTTGCGGCGTGACGAGCGTCATCCCGAGCATGCGGGCGGCGATTTCCGCGGCCGCGGCCGGAGACTTGGCCAGCTTCACGCCGCCGCTCTTGCCGCGGCCGCCCGCGTGAATCTGCGCCTTCACGACGACTACTTTCGTGCCGAGCCGCTCGGCCGCGGCCCCGGCGGCTTCGCCCGAGGCGACTATTTCGCCGCGCGGCGTGGGCACGCCGAACCGCCGAAGAATGTCTTTCGCCTGGTACTCGTGAATCTTCATGGACCTTCCATCAATTGCGAAATCAGCGCTGCATGCAAACTCGAAAGTGTATCCATAACGCGCGTGGCGGACAAGGCGGCCCCACTGAGGTCGCGATCCCTCGGGGAACAAGGCCGCCGGAGAGCTTTCCTATTTCACTTCGAGGATTTCTTTTTCCTTGGTGGCACAGAGGTCTTCAATTTTCTTGGTTTCCTGGTGGGTCAGCTTCTCGAGTTCGTCGACGCTGCGCTTGCGATCGTCCTCGCTGATTTTCTTTTCCTTTTCGAGTTTCTCGATCGCTTCCTTGACGTCGCGCCGGATATTGCGCACGGCGGTAAGATGATTCTCGCGCACCTTGTGTAATTGCTTGACCAGGTCCTTGCGCCGCTCCTCCGTGAGCGACGGAATCGGGACGCGGACCACTTTGCCGTCGCTCGAGGGATTGAGGCCCAGGTCCGAACTGCGGATCGCTTTATCGATCAGCGGAGCGGCGCTCGGATCCCACGGGGAAATCACGATCATCGACGGCTCCGGCACGGCGAGCGTCCCGAGTTGATTGACGGGCATCGGAGTGCCGTGATAATCCACGCGAATGTGATCGAGCAACGAGACGTGCGCGCGCCCGGTGCGCAGTCCGGCCAACTCCTTGCGGAAATCCTCGACGGCTTTTTCCATGCGCGTCCTGGCTTGCGCCATGGCGTCTTTGCTGCTGGCAATTGTCGTCATCGCCGCCTCCTCCGTCTCCGCGGGCTCATTCGCCGCGGATGATCGAACCCACTTTCTCGCCCAGCACAACCCGCTTGATGTTGCCGGGCACGTTCATGTTGAAGATCAGAATGGGCATGCGGTTGTCCATGCAGAGCGAGATGGCCGTCGTGTCCATCACCGAGAGCCCTTTCTTGATCACGTCAAGATAGCTGATCCGCTCAAACATTCGCGCGCCTTTTACTTTTTCGGGATCGGCGTCGTAAATTCCGTCCACGCGCGTCGCTTTCAGGAGAACTTGCGCCTTGATTTCCATGGCGCGGAGCGCCGCAGCGGTATCGGTGGAAAAATACGGATTCCCGGTACCCGCGGCGAAAATAACAACGCGGCCCTTCTCAAGGTGGCGCACGGCGCGCCTGCGGATGAACGGCTCGGCGACGTGATGCATCTCGATGGCGCTTTGCAGGCGCGTGATCACGCCTTCCTTTTCGAGCGCGTCCTGCAACGCCAGGCCGTTGATGACGGTCGCGAGCATTCCCATGTAATCGCCGGTTGCGCGGTCAATGGAAAGCTTCTTCTGCCGCGTTCCGCGGAAAAAATTCCCGCCGCCGACCATAATGGCGATCTGCACGCCGAGGTCGCTGACCTCTTTCAGCTCGCGGGCAATTCCGACCACGGTAACGGCGTGAATGCCGAAGCCTTGCGGCCCCTGCAGAGATTCACCGGAAAGTTTCAGGACGATTCGCTCGTAAGCGAGCGGCGGAGATTTGCGTTGCCTTGCTGGCGAATCAGGATTGGGCATGCGCGCGTGACCTGGTACCGTTCCAACCGATTGGAGCAAATCCTTTCAGAACGACCGCCTTCGCGCTTTTCGAGCCGACGCCGACTCTAAGCCACGGGAGCGGCACCGGCGGGCATTCTAGCAAAGATTCAAGGATGCGGGGGCACTGACTCTGCACCCGGCAGAGCCGGCCCGGAAATTGCCGCGTTTCCGCGGGCCGGTCTCACTCAGCGGGCGGCTCGCTGGGGGTTTCGGCGCCATCGGTGGCCGCCTTCTCGGCGCCGGGCACTTCGCCGACCTTGAATCGGACGAAACGCCGCACCGAGATGTTCTCGCCAATTTTCGCGACCGTCTGGCTGATCAACTCGCCGACCGTCACCGATTCGTCCTTAATGAAGTGCTGCTCGTAGAGGCAGTTCTCGCCGAAAAATTTGTCCATCTTGCCCTTGACGATCCCTTCGAGAATCTTCTCGGGCTTGCCAGTGGCGCGGGCCTGCGCCGCGTAGATTTCGCGTTCGCGCACGAGCAATTCCGGCGTGACTTCCTCGCGCCTGACGAAGCGCGGGTCGAGCGCGGCGATGTGCATCGCGACGTCGTGGCACAGCTTCTGAAAATCTTCCGTGCGCGCGACGAAATCGGATTCGCAGTTCACTTCCACGATTACGCCAATCTTGCCGCCGGCGTGGATGTAGTGGCCGACCAATCCTTCGCTCGCGGCGCGCTGCGCCTTCTTGGCCGCGGCCGCCTGTCCCTTTTTCCGCAGGATGTCGATCGCGGCCTCGAGATCGAGTTTCGCCTCGATCAGCGCGGCGCGGCAATCGGCAAATCCCGCCTGCGTGCGCTCCCGCAGCGCTTTCACGAGGTGTGCGGGGACGTTGACACTCTCCGGATTCGTCGTCATGGTTCCCATGGCTTCCTTTGCGTTGGATTGTTTCAATTGCAAGCGGCGCAGAACGTGTCTCGACGGGCAACTCCCGCGGACGGCCGTCTCAGGTCTTTCCTTCGCCTTCCTCGGGGACCTCGGGCACCGGCTGCGACTCGCCAATCATTTCGCTGAACTCCTGAGGCGCGGCCTCGACAAAGTCGCCTTCCTGCTTCTCGTAGGATTCGTAGGCGCTCGTGTCCACGTACTCGACGCTTTCGCCCTCCGCCGCTGCGCCCTCGGCAACTTTCTGCTCCGCGATCTGCGTCTGCTCAAATGCCTGGCGGCCTTCGATCACCGCGTCGGCGATCTTCGAGGTAAAGAGGCGAATCGCGCGCAATGCGTCGTCGTTACCGGGGATCACCCAATCCACCTGTTCGGGGTCACAATTCGTGTCCACGATGGCCACGACGGGCACGCCCATCCTGCGCGCCTCGCGCACCGCGATCTGCTCCGCGTGAGAATCAATCACGAACATCGCATCCGGCACGGACGCCATGTTCTCGACGCCTTCCAAATTCTGGTGCAAGTGCTTCAGCTCGCGCTCGAGCCGCGCCGCTTCCTTCTTGGAGAGTTGCGCCATGCGCCCATCTTCGATCATGGCTTTCAGCGTCTTCAGGCGCTTGATGGACTTCTGCAAAGTCGCCCAGTTCGTGAGCGTGCCGCCGAGCCACCGGTGATTCACGAAGTACATTCCGCAGCGGCGCGCCTCTTCGGCGACGGCTTCCTGCGCCTGGCGCTTCGTGCCGACAAAAAGAATTGTTCTGCCCTGTCCGCTCAGTTCGCTGACGTAGCGGCTGGCATCGCGAAACATCTTGAGGGTCTTCTGCAGGTCAATGATGTGGATTCCGTTGCGTTCGCCGAAGATGAACTCCTTCATCTTCGGTTCCCATCTCCGCGTCTGGTGGCCGAAGTGAACCCCGGCCTCCAGCAACTCCTTCATCGTGATTTCTACTGCCAACGTTCCTCCTGTTGAATTAGATGTTTTCAAGCGGCCCGGAGTTGACCGGCGCCGCCGAACATCCGATTGCCGGCTCCTTGCCGGCCGTGAATTCGGCGCGGCCTTTCTTCGGCCACGCCGGAGACTGTTTGTTTAGCGCTTGCTGAACTGGAAGCGCTTCCGGGCGCCCTTCTGCCCGTACTTCTTGCGTTCCTTCATGCGCGAATCGCGCGTCAGAAAACCGTTGCGCCGCAATCCGGGGCGCAGCTCCGCATTGAACGCGGCAAGCGCCCGCGACAATCCCATGCGCAGCGCGTCCGCCTGGCCGCCCGCCCCGCCGCCATGCACCGAAGCGAGCACATCCAATTGGGTCGCCGTCTCGGTGAAGGCCAGCGGCTGCGTGGCACGCGTGCGCCAATTGATGTTGCGGAAGTACTCTTCCGGCGTGCGCCCGTTCACCGTGAACTTGCCCGAGCCCAGCCGCACGTACACCCGCGCGACCGCTTCCTTGCGCCGGCCCGTGCCGTAAAACTGCTGCTTCGTCACTCCCTCAACTGGCTGATCCATCGAACTCAACGTTCCTCCTCCGCCTTGCTCCGTCAGGGCCTCACCTCCACCCGAGCCCATGCGCGAAGGCACCGCCCTGCATCACGATCCAGAGAGAACCTCAGGACTCCGAGGTGCGTTCAAACTGCGAGAGGCTGCGGCTTCTGCCCGGCGTGTCTCGCCAAACCTTTTTCGTCGAGATAGACGCGAAGTTTCTTCGCGCGGCGCGCGCGCAACTTATTCTTCGGCAACATCCCGAGAACCGCCTCCCGGACCATCCAATCCGCGCGGTTCTGCCGGAGGCGCTTGGCCGGCACCTCTTTCAGGCCACCGGGATAGCCGCTGTGGGTGCGATACACCTTCTGTTCGAGTTTGTTCCCCGTCAGACGAATCTTGTCTGCGTTGATTACCACGACGTGATCGCCGGAATCCAAAAAGGGCGTAAAATTCGGTTTGTCTTTCCCGATCAGCACGCGCGCCACGCGCGCCGCCAGCCGGCCCAGAACCTGTCCGGAAGCATCAATGACGAACCAGGAGTTCCCCTGGATCATCTCCTCCGCGTCCCGGCCCCTCGGTACGTACGTCCGCATGCGCTCAGTCACACCTTTCCCCAGCTAGACAAACGTAAAGGATAGAATACGCACTCCTTATTGTCAACGCGGGTCGAAACGCACTTCGATGTCTCGCACAACTTGTGCGTGGTTTATGGCCGAAGACTCTCTCACGGACCTGGTCTTGAATCAGACACATCCGCTGCCATGGGCGCGTATTGTGTCTTAATCACATAAGCTGAAGGGTTGCGAACTCCTGGTGAGAACTGCTGCTACCATCACAAAGGCAAAGCAAAGTGTCGCCCACGACCATCCCGGAAAGCACTGTACTGCACCCTCCCCACGCAAACCGGCTGCAGCTCTACTGTGAACGGGTGAAGGGTAGGTTTGACGAATGGGCTCCCGGAACCTCCTGGAACAAGACGACTTGGGTCGCGCTTGGAGCGCTCGTCGCGCTATGGGCCACTTGGTTCTACGCGACCTGGGCCACCTGGGGCGACCTCACCATTGATTGCGGACGCGAGATGTACGTTCCCGTTACGCTCCTGGAGGGGAAGACGCTTTACCGCGATGTTTGGTATCTCTATGGCCCCGCCGCGCCGTACCTGAATAGCTTCCTGTTTCGCGTGTTCGGCGTCCATTTGAGCGTGCTGTACTGGGCAGGCTCGCTTTCGGCGCTCGGCTCCGCAGTGTTGCTCTACCTCTGCGGCATGCGGATGTCCTCCTGGGTTGCGGGTTGGACTGCGGGCGCCATGGTATTGATCCAGGCTTTTCGGAGGTCCTTTTTTTGTTTTCCTCTCCCCTATAGTTTTGCGTCGGTATATGGCTGCGTGGCCGTATGTTTTGTTTTGTGGTTTGCGATCCGCGGTGTGTCCTCGCGAAGCTGGGGATGGGTCTTTGGGGCCGGAACGGCAGCGGCTACGGCATTACTGCTCAAATTGGAGTTTGGAGCCGCTTGCTACCTTTGTGTGCTCCTGCTCATCGCGGCGCGTCATGCACAACAGCGTTCCTGGAAAAGTACGGCGCGGGACATCGCTGTGACGCTGCCGGGAATCGCTGTGTGCGTTGCGGTCGCACGCTGGATGATTTCACTGGGCGGCTACGAATTCATCACCCAGGAAAATTTCATGAGTTGGCCCACTTCCTTCTTCATGAAGACTTACGGAAAAATGTGGCTTAGCTCACAGGGGCTCACGCTGGATGGAACCGCTTGGGCCTATGCGGCGGCCCGCACGGCCGCGCTGGTTGGAATCGTGTTGTTGCTCCGGAGAATCGCTCCGCGGCTCCGAATGAATGGGATCCGGACATTCCTGGGGACATTGGTTCTGACCGTCGCCCTCCTGTGTCTAGCTGCCTTTCTTCCCGATTGGGCCATCGAGTATCTTCGCGTGGTGTTTTTCCCGCAGGCGATGGTTCTGTATGTTGCCGTTGCGGCCGGCGTAGCCTGGTGGTTCTTCCTGAGGCATACAGGGGACGGTGCCCTCGCGGCAGCTGCGATTCTGCTGAGCGTTTCTTTCCTGGTTGGTTCACGATTCCTGCTGGCGATGAATCCGATCGGATATCCGATCTACTACAGCGGACCAGCCATTCTCTCGTTCTTGTTGCTCGCGCCCGCCATTGTCCCGCGAACCGGTCATTCGAAGCTCTTTGTCTTCGGAGGACAATTCGTGATCTGTCTCGTGAGCCTGGCCATCGTGGTCAGAGCGAACCTTCCACCCCGCACGGGGCCCCTGGTGCCGCTCACAACGGAACGCGGAACGGTCCGCGTCTCGATGGATAGGGCGAGGACTTACCGCGCCGCAATTGACTTCATGAAGGATGCCGCATCCAGGGGCGATTCCGTGCTCTCCGTGCCGGAAGACACGAGCCTGTATTTCCTTTCGAGCACGCACTGCCCAACCCGCGTCTATGCTTTCACGCCGGGCCTTTTGGCGCCGGGGAAAATGACGCAGGAACTCACGCGCGAAATCGACAGCGGGCCCGTTCGCTATGTTCTCTGGTCCAACCGTATATTCCCCGAGTACGGTGCGCCTTCTTTTGGCGTGGATTACGACAGAACTCTGGGAGAATACTTGAAAACCCATTATCGCTTCTTGCGGCCCTTGGTCCCCGGCGCTCCGTTTTCGGATTGGACCGCGGGCGTGTGGGAGCGAAAGGCAGCGAGCAATCTGCCATGATCGTCGCCGACAGGGCAAAACAACAGCAAGTCGCTGGAAGCCGGGGGCTGGAGTCCCTGCAGCAAACGCGCGAGGCAAGGCGCGCGTTCCAGGATAAAGTCGCGGACCGCCGGGACAATTGGATTCGCGCCAACCGCTATTTCTACAATCGCGTGAAGAGATTGTTGCAGTTCATTGTAGAGCCCGGCCGGCGGGTGCTCGGAGTGCGCTGCCAAACCGGGCATCTACTGGCTTCCGTCATGCCCTCGTACGGCGTGGGCGTCGAGATCGGCGAGCGCATGGTTGCTTGCGCGCGCCGGAGCCATCCCGATCTAAGCTTCGTCCAGAGCGATCCCGAAGATCTCGATCTCGGCGAGACGTTCGACTACGTCCTTTTCGATCACGTTTTCGACACGGTGGACATCCTGCGCGCCCTGGAACGGATTCGTGAGCACTGCACGGCAGACACGCGACTCATCGTAATCAACTACAACCAGTTGTGGCAGCCGATTCTCGAGCTGGCTAGCAAGACCGGCCTGCGGTCCAGATTCGTCGAGCCGAATTGGGTGAGTGAGCGCGATGTTGGCGGCTTCCTCCGCGTGGCCGGCTTCGAGCCGATTCGCACGCACCGGTTGCTGTTGTGTCCGAAATGGATTCCGCTGTTATCCGCCGTGATGAACGGCTTTCTGGCGCGCCTGCCCGGCCTGCGGCGCCTTTGTCTGATGCACGCCATCGTCGCCCGCCCGCTGCCTGAACCGAAATGCGAAGAGAACCTGACGGTTTCGGTCATCGTCCCCTGCAAGAACGAGGCGGAAAACGTGCAGCCGGCCGTGGAACGCATCCCCGGCATGGGCAAGGGCACCGAGATCATTTTCTGTGATGACAAGTCGAGCGATGGCACCGCGGACGAAGTGCGACGCATGCAAGCGCTCCATCCCGAGAAGATCATCAGCCTCGCGGACGGCCCGGGAGTTTGTAAAGCGGAGAATGTCTGGACCGGTTTCCGCGCAGCGCGCGGAGACATCGTGATGATCCTTGACGCCGACTTGTCCGTCATGCCCGCGGAGCTGCCTGATTTTTTCCGTGCACTTGCGAGAGGACGCGGCGAGTTCATCAACGGAAGCCGACTTGTCTATCCGATACAACGGGACGCGATGAAACTCACGAACAGGATCGGCAACAAGTTTTTCGGCCTCCTTTTTTCATTCCTGCTCGATCAGCGGATCAAGGACACGCTCTGCGGCACCAAGGCCATGTGGCGCAAGGACTGGATTCGCCTCGAAAAGAGTCTGGGCAAATGGGGGATTCGCGACCATTGGGGCGACTACGAATTGCTGTTTGGAGCCACCAAGCTGCATCTGGCGATCGTGGAGGTGCCCGTGCACTATCAAGAGCGGATCCACGGCGTCACCAAGATGACCAGGGTTGTTTCCAACGGCCTGCGGATGCTGCGTATCTGCTGGCACGCGTGGTGGCGCTTACAAGGATAGTGCGGTTGTCCTTAGCAGTTGTCCTCAGCGTTTCTCCCCCGACCGGCGGGTATTTCTCCACGGAAAGCGAGCAAGCTCGCAATCAACGGGAAGGAGTGGCCTGCGGGATCGCAGGACTTGCCGGAATGGGGTAGGGGGCCAACTCAGGAGGCGCGATGTCCGCCTCGACGAGCCATACGTGGCGATCGCGGTAATAGTCGAGGAGGGGATGAATCTCGACGCCGGGAATTTCGCGCGCCCAAACGACTTTCGCGTGGTCGAGATCGGCGCCATTGTAAGCCCACTCGGCGGAGACAAAATGATCTGGCGCATAGCGAACGATCACCAATTGCAATCCCGGCTTCGCCTGCAATTCGGAAGCGATGCTCGCGCGGTCCGACATTTCCTGCTCGAAGCGTCCCGCCTCGTCGGTTTGTCCTCCGCTGGAGCCGCCAGGGAGCAAATATCCCGCGCCCTGTGCGACCTGCAACAAAACGAGGGCAAGAGTCAGCGCCACGACGGCGCGCGATAACCCGAGGCCGATGGGCCAGGCGCGAATACGCCACTGCCGCACGTGCCGCAGACCTTGCACGAGCAACGCCGCAGTCGTTGCGGCGAGCGGCGCGGCGTAGTGCGGCCAGAACCAAACCACCGAAAGCAGCCCGAGCGCGCAAAACGCAAATTGCAAACAAAGAAATCTCACGCGGCGATCGCGCAGCAGCCACGGCAGCGCGAGCAGCGCGACGCAAAGCTCCTTGCCGACAAAAAAGCTGAAGAACTCGGTGATCTTGTCCCAGACGTTGCTCCAACCGTCGTCCCGGATGCCGCTGAATTGAGAGGGCGCCCACACGTTGTAGAAAGCATCGAACTGCGGGTTGTTGTACTTGAGCGCGGGTTTGGCGGACTGCCAAAGGAAGAGCGGCCCCGTATCATACGTCTCCTCGTAAACCGCGTACGGGAATCGCAGGGGATTCTGCGTCACTCGCCAGTTGTAGTACGCGATGAACGCAGCCGCTGCAGCCAACACCACGCCGAGCGGCAGAACAACCCGCCGCAACGCTTCACCGAGTTGCGGACCGCGTCGCGAAGAGAGCCACACGGCCAGCGCCGCGACCACCGTCAGGAAGAGCAGCAGCCCTTCGAGAGGACGGCTATTGGCAAGAATCGCGGCGCCGAATCCCATCATCAGCGCGCATCTTCGGTGCCGCCCGCCTGGCGGCGCAGGCGCGCGAAGAATGCGCGGCAACGCTCCGACGACGAGCGCGCCGCCGATCGCGGCCACGGCTCCGCCCCAATAACTGTCCACCCAGTCGTTGATGAGGCCTATGCGCAGCAGGACGAGCACGCCGCCGAGCAGCGCCCATCGCGCCGCCAACCACCCCTGCAGCATCCAGAGAATTGCGGCGCACATCGCACCGGCGCTCAGCACGACTCCAACCCACGGATGGCCCAGCACCTGGCCCAACGCAAGGACGGCTCCCTGCGCGGGCGGAAATTTCGACATGTACGTCGGGCGTTGCAGGACGTGAAACGTCTCAAAAAAATTTGAGAGCGGATGCGGCGGGTTCGTCAGCCGTCCGTGCGCGAACGTATCCGCGGCAAGGAGATAGCTGAACTCGTCGTGGTACATGGGCGTCGGGACGGGATCAATGTCCCATGCAAGCAAACTCACCCGCGCCGCAATTGCGACCAGCGCGAGGACAACAATGGCAAGTCCCTTGCGCGAGGCGAAGCGCGATCCCCAGCGCTCGACAGCGGAAAACCAGCGGTTGCCCAGGCGCGGCGCAGTGCAAGCAAGCAGAAAGAAAAGGCCGAAAAGAAACCAGTCCAGGTGAGAAAGGAACGCACTGGCCAGCGAGAGCAAGAAATGGTGCATGCGTCAGAACGCGGGCGCGCGGGGAAACAATCGAGCGAAAAAAAACGCAGCGGCACGCCCCCGATCGATCGGGAGCGCGCCGCCGGAAGTCGTTCTCGGTCGGTCAGCTCGCAGACTTCGCGACATGCGCCGGTGCCGGCGTCCCCGAAGCACTCGCAGCGCGCGTATAGGCCGGCTTGTCGAGACCGCGGTCGGGCTCGCTGGAACTGCGGTCAATCTCGATGGCGCCCTTGAAGTAGGCTCCGTCTTCGATCATGATCCGCGCCGTGGTCAGGTCGCCGATCACGGAGCCGTCCTTCTTGATTTCGATTCGGTCGCGTGCGCGAAGATTTCCCTTCACGCTGCCAAACACGACCACCTCACGGGCCACAATGTCTGCCGTCAACTTCGCGCTGGGTCCGATGGTCAGTTTGCGGTCCTCGAGTTGGACCAGTCCTTCGACGCTTCCGTCAATGTGCAGGTCCTCGTTCCCCGAAATTTCGCCCTTCACGTGCAGACTGGCGCCCAGTCTCGCGGTTGAGCCGGCGGCTGTCGGTCCGAGCGGACGAATGGCATCACTGCTCATAGAACTACCCTCCCTGTTTGCCGGAGCCGGTTTCGGTTGGATTCCCGAACTCGGCGGCGACGGTGGATTCACCGACGGCTGCGGCACCTCTGGCTTCTTAGTATTCCCCCACATGAGAACCTCCTCGGCCTGCCAACACCGCCAGCTAGGAATGGCGAGCGGACCGGGATGCCGCTCAATCTATGTCGTGCGGCCACAAGCGGCAAGACAAAGTTAAACGAAGTGTTCGCGATTGGTACATGAGCCCGCAGTCCGTCCTGGGGCCAAAACGCGTGTCGACGCTCAGAACTTGCGGAGGACACCCACGACGCGGCCCTGCACCTTGACGTCCTGCGCGGGCACGACGATCGGCTGCATTTCGGAATTGGCGGGCTGCAAGCGGATTTTCCCGCCCGGTTCCCGGTAGAAGCGCTTCAGGGTCGCCTCATCGCCACCCACCAGCGCGACGACGATTTCGCCGGCGTTGGCGACCTGCGATTGCTCGACCACGATGAAATCCCCGTCAACGATGTGATCTTCGATCATCGAATTGCCCTTCACCTGAAGGACAAAGCGATTCGCGCCCCGCGAGAACTCGCTCAGAGAAAACATCTCCTTGTTCTCGACCGCTTCCAGCGGACGCCCAGCCGCGATGCGCCCCGCGAAAGGCAACTCCGTCGCGTGGCGCTCGATCACTTGTTCGCGCACGGGCTTGGGCAACTGCATGACTTCTATCGAGCGGCTCTGATTGTAGCCGCGGCGGATGTACCCCTTTCGCTCGAGCGTCGAGATGTGCTTGTGCACTGTGGCGAGCGAAGTGAGTTTGAGCGAGCGCGCCATCTCCTCGAAGCTCGGCGAATAGCCGTGCTTGTCGTGAAACGCGACCAGGAAATCGAGAACTTGTTTTTGCCGCTTCGTGAGTGTCATCGCGCCCCTCCCTGCCTGCCGGCAGGCAAGCAGTTGCACTCAGTATGGGCGAATTAAAGGCGAACGTCAACTATAATGCGGTCAAGGAGCGGCGATGGCGTGAAACGAGGAATCATCGACGGCGGCGTTCCGAATTCCCTCGGGGCCCGTTCCGAAAACCTTTTCCTTCGAGGGCATTTCTGCTATAGACAGCCTTCAACAAGGGGTGTTTACGATGAAGCGTTCCGCCGGAGTCACCACTGCCGCGATCGTTTTGCTGTCAGGCAGCGTGCTCGCCTTTCTCCTTACAGCCTTCGTTCTGATTACCATTACCTGGCGTTCGACTGCCGCCCCACGAAGCGACTTTCCCCGGCAGATGCTGATTCTTGCAGTGCTGTTCTACGCGTTTTTCCTCTGTGTGGAAGCATTCGGAATTCTCACCGGCATCGGATTGCTGCGACTGAAGAATTGGGCGCGCATCACCACCATCGTTTTCGCCGTGTGCATCATCTTGGAGTCCTTGCAGTGGCTCTTGGGCGCGCTCATCTTTCGCCTGATACCGCTACCTAGCGAACCCAACATTCCCCCGCATTTCTATCTGGTGATACGAGCGGTATTGGCGGGAATCGGCCTGCTCCTTCTCAGTATTGGCGTGTGGTGGCTCGTGCTATTCACTCGCCGCGGTGTCCGAGCGCAATTTCAATCCGCGCCTTCCTCGATCCCGGTGGAATTCGCGGAGCCCATGCTCCCGCCCCCGGCGCCGAGAGTTGGGCGCGTACCCGTAGTAGTGCTTGTCGTGGCGATTCTCTTGCTAGCCGCTACTCCAGGCCTGTTCATTGTTCTATTCATGCACCTCCCCGCCTTTCTCCTGGGCAAGATCTTTTATGGTGGCGCAGGAAAGGTTGTCTACGTCGCGCTGGGCGTCATTGAATTGACGCTAGGTATAGGTCTACTCCGGCTGAAACGCTGGAGCCTGCCGGCCACGATCGCGTTTTACGTCTTTCAACTGCTGAACACGCTTCCCATGTTTTTCCCCTCGGCTCGCGACGCTTATCTCGCCGCGGTTTTCCGCGCCATGCCGCTGCCCATGCCGCCCGGTCTGTTTCCGTTCCCCCCGCATGCCTTCGACTACATTTTTGATCTCGGAGGGGTGTTTGGCCTGCTCTTCTGCGTAGCGCTGATCGTACTCCTTCTCCGTTCGCGTCCTGCGTTCGAGCAGGCTGCTCGCGAGCGCGCCTCCGCCTTTTCTTCGTAGTTCGCAAACGCAGCATCGGTTCTTCGAAGATTTCTTCCGTGAGACTTCTCATCCTGAAGAGAACAAGTCTTGCATGAATCGGGGTGTTGTGAGCGCCGTCACATTGAAAAAGTTCTTGGTTGCGCGAACAACTCCCGCGACGCTCCGTTGTGCTATCCTAGATAAGCAACCACCTCTAGCGGAGCAGCTTCTATCACGAAGAGCCGGATCTGGCCGCGGGAGACGTTTGGCTGCAATTCATCTTTTGACGATAGAGGCGTGCAGACATCATGGCAACTTTGACCGAATCCCAACTGCAGGGTCATAAACGCGAAACCATCGAACAGGCCGTCATCCGTTTCGCGGGCGACTCGGGCGACGGGATGCAGATTACCGGCAATCAGTTCACGAATACGGTTGCGCTCTACGGCAACGACCTCGCGACGTATCCCGATTATCCCGCCGAAATTCGCGCCCCTGCGGGAACGATCCCGGGCGTCAGTGGTTTCCAGATTCACTTCGCTTCGGGCCAGGTTTATACGCCCGGCGACGCCGTGGATGCGCTCGTCGCGATGAATCCCGCGGCGCTCAAGGTGAATATTACGGACCTGAAGCCAAACGGCATCTTGATTTTGAACGCCGACAGTTTCAAGGAGACCGACCTCCGCAAGGCGCACATGCAGTCGAATCCCATCGAGGACCATTCGCTCGCCGGCTTCCGCGTGTTTCCCGTCGATCTGGAGCGGCTGACGCGCGCGGCTCTCTCCGAACTGGGCCTCGACGCGAAGAGGATGGATCGCTGCAAGAATTTCTTTGCGCTCGGCATGTGCTATTGGCTCTACAACCGTTCGATGGATTCGACCTTCCGCTGGCTCGACCAGAAATTCCAGAACAAGCCGCTGCTGGCCGAAGCCAACAAGCTCGCGATGCGCGCCGGCTACTCCTATTGCGAAGCCACCGAAGCCTTCCAGGTGAGCTACGAAATTCCGCCGGCCAAGCTCGAGCCGGGCACGTATCGCAATCTCAGCGGCAATCAAGCGCTTGCGATGGGATTCGTCGTCGCGTCGCAGAAATCGGGCCTTACCCTTTTTCTCGGGTCGTACCCCATCACGCCGGCTTCGGACGTGTTGCACGAGCTTGCGATGTACAAGGATTTCGGCGTCCTGACGTTCCAGGCCGAGGACGAAATCGCCGCGATCACTTCGGCGATCGGCGCGTCTTTTTCCGGCGCCCTTGCGATCACGACGACCTCCGGGCCGGGTATGTCTCTCAAGAGCGAAGCAATGGGCCTCGCGGTCGCGGTCGAATTGCCGCTGGTGATTTGCGACATTCAGCGCGGCGGGCCTTCCACGGGCCTCCCGACCAAAACCGAGCAGGCGGATTTGCTGCAGGCCCTGTTCGGCCGCAGCTCGGAAGCGCCGCTTCCCGTGCTTGCCGCCGCGACGCCCGGCGATTGCTTCTGGATCGCGTTCGAGGCGAGCCGGATCGCTCTGAAATACATGGTGCCCGTCATCGTCCTCTCGGACGGCTTTCTGGCCAACGGCGCCGAGCCGTGGCGGATCCCAAATCTCAGCGACATTCCGGAAATCCCCGTACACTTCGCCACCGATCCCGGAACGTTCATGCCGTACGCGCGCGACCCGCAGACGCTTGCCCGTCCGTGGGCGATCCCGGGCACGCCGGATCTCGAGCACCGGATCGGCGGAATCGAAAAAGAGGACGGCACAGGAAACGTAAGCTACGAGCCGCTGAACCACGAGAAGATGGTCCGGTTGCGCGCTGCGAAAGTCGAAGCAATCGCACAGGAGATTCCGGATCTCGTGCCTGCCGGCGATCCCGATGGAGACTTGCTGATCGTTTCCTGGGGGTCGACCTACGGTGCGATCACGGCGGCGCTCGGGACCGAGCGCGAAAAGGGCCGCCGCATCGGCCACGTGCACTTGCGCTACCTCAATCCGCTGCCGCGCAATCTTGGCAGCTTGTTCGCGCGCTACCGCAGAGTGCTCGTGCCGGAAATGAATCTCGGCCAGCTCACGTTGGTCCTCCGGGCAAAGTACCTGGTGGACGCGCAAAGCTACAGCAAAGTGCAGGGCCGTCCGTTCAAGCAGGCGGAAATCGAAGCGAAGATCGAAGAAATCTTGGCTGAACGACAAGGCAAAGGGGAGATGAAGCAATAGGGCCATGGCTATCACGACGCTGCCGGTTTACACGAAAAAGGACTTTCAGACGGATCAGGAAGTGCGCTGGTGTCCGGGTTGCGGCGACTACGCCATCCTGAATGCGGTGCAGTCCGTGTTCCCCGAACTGGGTATTCCCCGCGAGAAATTCGTCGTCGTTTCGGGGATCGGCTGCTCCAGCCGTTTCCCGTATTACATGAACACGTACGGCTTCCATTCCATTCACGGCCGCGCTCCCGCCGTGGCGACCGGCATCAAGATCGCGCGCCCGGACCTGGAAGTTTGGGTGGCGACCGGCGACGGCGACTCTCTGGCGATCGGCGGCAATCACACGATCCACATGCTGCGGCGCAACGTCGGCATCAAGGTGCTGATGTTCAACAATCGAATCTACGGCCTCACGAAGGGCCAGTACTCGCCAACGTCGGAACTCGGCAAGAAGACGAAGTCCACCCCGTACGGCAGCGCCGACCGGCCGTTCAATCCCCTGGGACTCGCCATCGGCGCCGGCACGACGTTCGTCGCGCGCGCGGTAGACGTCTTCCAGCCGCACCTGAAGGAGATGCTCAAGAAAGCTGCCGCCCACAGTGGCGCGGCCTACATCGAGATTCTTCAGAACTGCAACATCTTCAATGATGGCGCTTGGGAGGGTGTGACCGAGAAGGAAGCCCGCAGCGAGCACGTTGTGACGCTCGAACACGGTAAGCCCGTCATCTTCGGAAAGAATCGCGATAAGGGTATTCGCATGAACGGGCTCGAGTTGGAAGTGGTCGCACTCGGGAACGGCGCTTCTACGGCGGATTTGCTCGTTCACGACGAGCACAATCCCAATCCCGCTTACGCCTTCCTCCTCGCACACATGGACGAGATGCCGGGATTCCCAACGCCCATCGGCGTTCTGCGCTCCTGGAATGCTAGCCGCTACGAGGACGTCATCGCCGCTCAGGTGCGCGACGTCGTCGCGAAACGCGGCCCTGGTGACATCGACAAGCTGCTACACTCCGGCGATACCTGGGAAGTTCACTAAACGGCTGGTCTACAAGAACTCTCGAGGGGCGGACGCAATGTCCGCCCCTCTTTCTTTTTGTGGGGGGTCATTTAGAGTTGCTTGAGCCCGCCCCGTGCATGGCTCCGTCGAGCGGGCAAAGCGTCGGCGGCTCGCTGTTGTCCACGCGGTGGTGCACAGGCGGAATCGTCTTCACGTAGGCGAAGATGGCGAGCAAATCCTCGTCCGTCATGCCGCGGAAGGAGGCCCACGGCATGATTTGCGAAATCTTGCGCGCCTTGGCGTAGCCCGTGCGCATCACCTGCAGAAAAAGCGATTCGTCGTAGTAAGGGATTCCTGTGGCGTCCTGCGTGATGTTCGCCGATGCCACGCGCCCCCACGGCCCTTCGAGAATGAAGCCGCCCGCAAAATCCATACCGCGAATTGGCATGCCCTGCTTCTGCGGCGTATGACAATCCGAACAGGCGGCCATATTCACCAGGTACGCCCCGCGCGCAAGCGGCGTGGAGAGATCGGGCTGCGGCACCGGCTGCGTGACCGGTTCCGGCACGCTGCGAATCAAATATTTCACCGGAAAAATAATCTGCGTCTGCGGCAACGGATTTCGCACGGGCGGAAGCGAGCGCAGGAATACGACGACCGAGGCCAGGTCTTCGTCCGACATGCTCTTGAAATGCTGGTACGGCATGAGCGGAAACAGCGTGCGGCCGTCGTGGCCGATCCCTTCGCGAATCGCGCGGGCGACTTGATCGTCGGTCCACTTGCCGCTGCCGGTTTCCGGATCGGGTGTCAGGTTCGGCGCGTACACCGTGCCGGGCAGACCGCCCACGCCCATGTACTCGCCGGAGCCTTCCTTTCCCGGCGGAATGGGCGCGTCGTGCTGCGTCCAATCGTGCGGCGAGTGGCAATCCATGCAGCTCGAGACGTTCTCGGCGATGTAACGGCCCCGCGCCAGCCGTTCCGGCGTGGCGTCAAACTTCCGGTCCGTGAGCGCACGCACGCGCGGCCCGAAGAACGGCCGCCACCCAATCGTAAAGTTGATTGTCGCCGCCAGCAGCACGACCAGCACGAGAAACGTGTAGCCCAGAATCCTTCGCAGGCGCTTCATTCCTTTCCTCCTTTTCCACGGGGCAGGTGCCCGCAAAAGGGCCCAATCCTACTCCAGTTCACCTCGGTGACACAGGGAATTGCGCGGGTCCAGCTCTCGGCAGAGGAGTGATGGTTTCGGACGTTGTCCCGCGATGCGCAATACTGTCCCACTGCGAGACTCCCCCCACCACTGCGGAATTTCCAACACCGCTCCCGCCCCCACGCCCCCAAGGACTTTGATCTCATCGCATATCTCTTTTCTTATCAATAGATTAGCCGCAGCCCTCTCTGGTCCCCGAATTGCTCCCCAGAGTAGTGTACGCTCTCCGAGCGCCGGTTCGCATTTTGCACGGCAGGCGCGAAGGGCCAGCTCGCAGGAGGCTGAAATGTCAGCAACGCTGCTGATCCAGTTGAACCGGCTCGAGTCCCGTCCCAAGCAGACTTGCGTTCAATGCGGGGTGGTATTCCTGCCTCACCGCGTCGGAGACGGTGCTGAAGAGCTATGCGTGAATTGCTACCGGACCCGCTTCGAGACTTTGTCTGGCCGCAAGCCGCACACGAAGCATGCCCACAGGCATCACGCTCATCATCCTCTTGGGAAAACGGCCTAGCGATTCCGGTTCGTTGAATCAGACGAGGAATTCAAGCTGGGTTCTTCTGCGGTAAGATAATTCTCCTCACGAAGCCTGCGGTAGATGTGTCCCGCAATCCCCGCTGCGATGGGTCCTTGATCCGCGTGGCTGTGCCCCCGCATCAAGACCACCAGAACAATCCGGGGATGAATCTGGTCGGCGTAAGAAACGAACCAGCCAATCCGCGATGACGAATCCGAGCAGCTGCCGGTCTTGCCGAGCGGTTGCTCGCCTTCGTAATCCCAACTGCGCTGCGCCGTGCCGTACAGTACCGCCGCAAGCATTCCGTCGCGAATTTCAGGCAATTGGGATTCGATCTGGAGCTGGCGCTTGACGCGCGGCTGAAAATCTTCGATTTCCTGCTGCGTGCGCGGGTACTGCAGATAGTACATCGTCCCGCCGTTCGCATACGCTGCCACCAGCGAACCAAGTTCGAGCGGCGTGATTTGTATTCCCTGTCCGAAGCTCGACATCCGCGCCACGCCGCCGAACTCCGGGGGTGCTGAGGGCAGCGCGCCCGCCTGTTCCTCTGGAATGTCGTAGCCGGCTTTTTCACCGAGCCCCAGCATCCGCGCGTATTTGATGACCGTGTCGAAACCCATGCGCCGGCCCAGTTCCTCGAAAAACGCGTTGTTCGAGTGCGCCATCGCCTCGGTGAGATTCATATAGCGGCGGCGCGCCACTTGAATCATCGAATCCTGCGTGACGGCTCCTTCTTCGAGCGCCGCCAGCGCGACCACCGTCTTGATCGTCGAGCACGGAATGAAACCGGGGGAGAACGCGAGTTTCTGATTCACGACGGTGAGGATGCGGCCGTTATTCGGATCGATCGCGACGACGGATCCGTTGTAGCGCCCCAGCGCTTCGATCGCGGCATCCCGCACGACTGGGTCGTCGTATTGCGTGAGGTCGCCCTGCGTGGAATCCGCATAGGTCGGCACGCCCCAGCGCGAGACCGGATGCTTTCGCGTGGTTTTGGTCGCGGTATTGGCGGACGAAGCGGGCGCTGCTGCCGGCGTCCACACCAGGACCGCCGACGCCACGGCCGCGAGAATTCGACGATGGATGTACGAGCCGCGCATGAAGGTTCTTTAGTCTCTTAGACGCGCAGTGTACCCGGTTGGTTGGCGCGTCCCGATTTGTCCGTGCTTGCCCCGACCGCTCGGGGCTTGCCCCGACTCATCGGGGCCGCTCTGAAGACACCTATATCTTAGAGAATTGAATGTGCGGGGAGCAAGTCGAAAGGCGGCCGAAGTGCGCACCTCGGCGCGTAACGGCCAATAACTGTCGCGGTACAAATGAATTGTATGACCGACTTCTACTTCTAGCGAATGCGGCTCTGGCCCTAGCGCGCCGGACGTCCCTTCGCGGCCCCCGCAGCAGCAGCAGCGGCGGCGGCCTGTGCTGCTGGTTTCTCCGCCGGAGGCGCCGGTGCCGCAGGCGTCACATTGGAAGCTCCTGACGAAGCCAGCCCGAGTTTTTTCCGCACGGCCAGCTCGACCTTATCGCGGATATCCGTGTTTTCCTTCAGGAAGAGCCGCGCGTTGTCGCGTCCCTGGCCGAGCCGCTCGCCGCCGAAGGAAATCCACGTTCCGCTCTTCTCGAGAACTCCCTTCTCGACGCCCGTATCAATCAGATCGCCTTCGCGCGAAATCCCCTCGCCGTAGAGGATGTCGAACTCCGCTTCCCGGAACGGCGCCGCGACCTTGTTCTTCACCACTTTCCCCCGCGTCCGCGAGCCGATCACCCGGTCGCCTTCCTTGATGGATTGTATCCGCCGAATGTCGAGGCGAATCGAGGAGTAAAACTTCAGCGCCCGCCCGCCCGTCGTCGTTTCCGGATTGCCGAACATCACCCCGATTTTTTCGCGAATCTGGTTGATGAAGATCAGGCACGTCCGTGACTTCGAGACGATCGCTGTCAGCTTGCGCAGCGCCTGCGACATCAGTCGCGCTTGCAAGCCCATTTGCGGCTCGCCCATCTCTCCTTCGAGTTCCGCGCGCGGCACCAGTGCCGCCACCGAGTCCACCACCACCACGTCCACCGCGCCCGAGCGAATCAGCGTCTCCGCAATTTCGAGCGCTTGCTCCCCATTGTCCGGCTGCGAGACCAGCAGGTTGTCCACGTCCACGCCCAGCCTCCGCGCGTACGCCGGATCGAGCGCGTGCTCCGCGTCGATGAACGCCGCCTGCCCGCCCATCTTCTGCGCCTCGGCGATCACGTGTAGCGTCATCGTCGTCTTCCCGCCCGCTTCCGGCCCGAACACCTCCACCACTCGCCCGCGCGGAAATCCGCCGACTCCCAGCGCCGCATCGAGCGAAACCGAGCCCGTCGGAATCACGCTCACCGGCACCAGCACGTCCCGGCTGCCCAGACGCATGATCGAGCCTCTTCCATATTGTTTCTCGATCTGCGCTATGGCCGATTCTAGAAGTTTCGATTTTTCATCCGTCATATTCCACCTCGAGAGGGGTAATCATTTCCGGGGACGTTTCCTGCGGTCGCGACTTTACCAGAGAGTTTATTGCCCCGCAAGCACCAGCCTTGTTCCCGGCCCGGCCGAGCACCGCAAGCTCCCTCCTCCGTCAAACCGTCGCCATCCTACCACAAGGCGAAGAAAAAGCAAATGGTATCTGCCCGCCCTTACCGCCGCTTCTTCCCTAAACCGGCGCGAGCCGCTGTTCCCGATCACCGGCCAATAATTGCACCGACAACGAGGGCAGCCGCGAGGTAGAAGACGAAAAACTCCATTGTCCAAGCCACGAGCATGATTGCTGTGCTTGGCCCCACCCGCCGGGGGACAGAGCGAGACAATCGCCAGGCCGTTCCTGCCCCTACAAGCCAGATGAGCACCCCCCAGCCACCAATCAGCGATGGCCTTGCGGTGAAGTATCTTACAAGACCGCCAAGAAATGGAGAGAGACCTAGGGGCACAACGATCACAAAGTTCTTCCAGGGAATGCGCCTGCTTTCAGGTGTCCACTCCGTTTCTTGCAAGCCGTCGGTCGATAGAGTCTGCGTAGCGAGGCGCGCCTTCAGCGGGGTTCCCTTCTGGACTTCGTCCGCGACGCGAGCCCACCACCGTCGATTCGCCCCTCTGGCTGCGCTCCACAGGATTGTCCGCGCACCATCGGGCGCGCAGAGAATGATGAAATAGCCGTTCAGCGCACCGTAGCCAAATTGGCGGCAGAAAAGAAGCTCGGAGCCGGGAGGAATCTCCGTCACTCGTTGTCGTTCACCCGTGATCCGGCGTTCGAACCACGATGGGACTTTGACGATCTCTTTGCCATCCTCGGATATCCGTAACCAGCTAAGAGTGGCTCTGCGGACATAGTAGGCGAGCACGAACAGAACTAATCCAGGAAGAATTAGGTTGAGATTCTCTCGATCCCGTTCGACAAGAATGGCGAGAACAAGCATTGTGGCCAGAAAAACAAGAGACAAAACGACAAGAGAGAAAAGGAGGTGCGGACGAAAGTAAATGCGGTATGGTCGAGCTCCCACGGCGAGATTCTACCTCAACGCACAGACCCCGCGCTCGAAGCGCCATCGCCCGCAAGTTTCGGAAAGCCGCTTCCGATTCACGCCGTGTAGTTGTAGAACCCGCGCCCGGACTTCCGCCCGAGCCAGCCCGCCGCCACCATCTTCCGCAGCAGTGGACACGCGCGGTACTTCGAGTCGTGGAAACCCGCGTAGAGCACATCGAGAATATCCACGCACACGTCGAGCCCGATGAAATCGGCGAGTTCGAGCGGACCCATCGGGTGATTCATTCCCGTTTTCATCACGGCGTCCACGGCCTCGGCGGTCGCGATCCCTTCCATCACGCAAAACGCCGCTTCGTTGATCAGCGGCATCAGCACGCGATTGGAGACGAATCCCGGCGAATCGTTCACGGCGACGGGCTTCTTGCCGAGCTTTTCCGTCAGCGCCATGGTCGCCGCAAACGTCGCGTCGCTCGTCTGCAGCGCGCGGATCACTTCCACCAGCGCCATTACCGGCACCGGATTCATGAAGTGCATCCCAACGAAACGGTCGGGGCGCGCGGTCACGGCCGCAAGCGCCGTGATGGAGATCGAAGAGGTGTTGCTGGCCAGAATCGCGGTGGGCGGCAGTATCTTGTCCGCCTCGCGCAAGACCGCCGTCTTCAGGTCGAGCCGCTCGGGCACGGCTTCGATCGCGAAATCGGCGGTCGCGAGCGGCGCGGCGTCCGTCGTGAGCCGGACGCGCGAGAGAATCTCGGGCTTCTGTGCCTCGGCGATTTTCCCCTTTTTCACTTCGCGATCTAGATTCGCCGCGATGGTCGCGAGCGCGAGATCCAGCGCGCGCCTCTGGATGTCGCGCAAAATCACCGAATAGCCGCTGCGCGCCAGAACGTGCGCGATCCCGTTGCCCATCGTGCCCGCGCCGAGCACGGCGACGGTGCGAATTTCCTCGATCTGCATGACGCCTCCCAGCCTGCCTAAGTCCTTCCACCGCGCTCAGGGCGAATGCGCATGCGGCCCGCCTCGGCGGGCCCATTGCCGGCCGCAAGAAAATCACACCCGCGCGAATCGGGTCAAGCCGCCTACTTCGCCTTCGGAGGATTCTCGATCTCTTTGAGAACGCGCCGCGCAGCCTCTTCGTCCACTGGTCGAACGAGAATGCGTTGCGCCACTCCCGGCTCTACCGCGACTCGCGCGCGAATGTGACTCTCCCTGAGCGCGTCGCAGAGGTAACCGGCCCATTCGCCATCGTTGCCCGCCCATATCTCGACGACTGCGTCTCCCGGCCGCCACTTCTCTCTCGTGCGCGCTGCGCCCGCTTCCGGCGGCTCGGTCCCGCTTTCCGCCGGCGCGGTCTCTTCAGCGGTAGCAAGCACGGAATTCACGATGTCGTTCGCAGTATCCCAATCGGCCTCCGCGATGCGAATCTCGTAGCCGGCGCCAGTGCCAAAACTCAGCGGGAACCTGGCGAATGTGCCCGCGGCCGAGTCATGCACGACGGATTGATGAAATGGAATCTCCGCGGCGGCGAGCGCGTCCACCAGCGCGGAGAAAAGGACCGCGTCCGCGCCGGACCACAGCAACGAAGGCGCGTCCCCTCCGTTTCGCCGTGCATTTTTGTCACGCAACGCTTCGACGAGCAAGACCTCGCACGTCCGGCATCGCACTGTTCCCCGAGGATATTTAGCGCCGCAGGCGGGACAAATCATCGGCTCACCCCGTTCGCACGGCAAATCGCTGCGCATTCGCTTCCCGTTGCCAGGGCGCGCTACTCCGGCGGAGCCTGCTCCACGATTTCGCGAATCACTTCGCGCGCCCGCTTCTCGGCCGAAGGAAGAACCAAGAGACGCGTTTTCCCGCCAACCTCGTTCGCGACGCTTCCGATGCCGACATTCTGCAGGCATTCCTTGAATATCCGCGCCATTTGCTCGTCGCCGCCCGACCACACTTCGCAAGTGGCATCTTCCGGATCGAAGTTTTCCACCAGATCGTCCGGCGCCGGCCCGGCGTCTTCCTGGGGGCCCGTAATTTGCTCCTCAGAAATCGGCTCTTCCAAACCCGGAACTCCGCTGTACACCCGTTGACGCAATTTGAACGGGTTCATCCACTCGGCGCTCTCCGCCATCTCGGCATCGGGCGTAAGCCCAGCGGCTTCCTCATGACCGAGCATGCCTTCGAGAATTTCTTGCCCGGCTGGACCGTCCGCTTTGCCGATCCAAATCTGCATCGGCTCCGACGAATTAATGGACGACAGCGGACTCTCGCGCGTCACATCGTCGTGTGCGATGTGGCCCTTATCGAGTGCAGCACGAATGGCCGCAAAAGTTCGCGGATCGATCCCGGCCCAAAGTTTCACCGAGGCGCCCGAGTCGTCCGGTTCGCTCTCAGGAGTTGTTCCCTTTTCCGGCAGCGCCTCTACCAGCGGCACCCGGCAATCCGAGCATTCCGTCGGCCCGGGAAGATATTCCGCTCTGCAAACTGGACAAAACATGGGACGGTCGAAGCCTCCGCGAAGAAAGTTTGTTCTATTAACGCTCAATCGCCAGCGCGACGGCGTTCCCGCCACCCAGGCACAGCGCGGCGATCCCGCGTTTCAGGTTGCGCCGCTCCAACTCGTAAAGCAACGTCACGAGAATTCGCGCGCCCGACGCGCCGATCGGATGTCCCAGCGCCACGGCGCCGCCATTGACGTTCACCTTCGCCGGATCGAGCCGCAACTGCCGCGTCACGGCAATCGCCGCCACCGCAAACGCCTCGTTCAATTCGTAGAGGTCCGCGTCGCGATCGCGGTCCCAGCCGGTTTTCACCAGTAATTTCTCCACCGCGTCCACCGGCGCCATCATCACCCATTTCGGTTCGACGCCGCTCACCGCCTGCGCCACAATGCGCGCCCGCGGCGTCTTGCCGAGTTGCGCAGCGCGGCGTTCGCTTGTGACCACCAGCGCCGCCGCGCCGTCGTTCGTTCCCGGCGCATTGCCAGCAGTCACCGTGCCGTCCTTCTTGAATACCGGCTTTAGTTTCGCGAGCGCCTCCACCGATGTGTCCTCGCGCGGCGACTCATCGTAGCGCACGACGACCGGCTCACCCTTCTTCTGCGGAATTTCGACCAGCAAAATCTGCGACTCAAAAAAACACGACTTGCGCGCGCGCACCGCCTTCTGGTGGCTTTCCACGGCGAACGCATCCTGCTCCTGTCGCGAAATCCCGTATCTTTCCGCGACCAGCTCCCCCGTCATTCCCATGTGAAAATCCTCGTATGCGTCCCAGAGCCCGTCGCAAATCATCGAATCCACAATCTCGGCGTTTCCCAGCCGGTATCCCGTCCGCGCTCCCGGCAGCAGGTACGGGCAATTCGACATCGACTCCATTCCGCCCGCCACGACGATTTCGCTTTCCCCCAACTGCACCGCCTGCGCCGCCAGCGCAACCGCCTTCAATCCCGAGCCGCAAACTTTATTGATTGTCATCGCGCCCACGCGCGGCGAAAGACCACCGCCCAGCGCCGCCTGTCGCGCCGGATTCTGTCCGAGCCCCGCCTGCACGACGTTGCCAAGAATGGCTTCGTCCACCGCGCCCGGCTCGATCCCCGCGCGCCGCACCGCTTCCGCAACAACTTTCGCGCCCAACTCAGTTGCTGAAAGCGGCGCGAGTCCGCCCTGGAATTTACCGATCGGCGTCCGCACTGCGCTCAAGATGACGGGCTGTTCCATTGCCGTGCTCCTTCGTAAACTCTCTTCGCGAGTATAGGCGCGCCCATTTGCGCCGGTCAATTTGCGCCTCGAATCAGATAGTATGAAGCGATGGCTAAGCTGTTTGATGACGATGCGGCGCCGGCCCGCGCTGCGGAAACGCACGGCGGACTGAACGAAGAGCAGCGCGCAGCCGTGCGCCACGGCGAAGGGCCGCTGATGGTCGTGGCCGGAGCCGGCACGGGCAAGACGCGCGTCATCACCGAGCGCATCCGTCATCTTCTCGAATCGCAGCCCGAACTCACCGGCAGCGAAATCCTCGGCCTCACCTTCACCGACAAAGCCGCCGCGGAAATGAAGCGTCGCGTTGTGGAATCGGCGGGCGAGCGCGGCAAAGCGGTCGTGCTCGGCACGTTTCACGCCTTCTGCGCGCAGCTTCTGACGGAGCTCAACCCGAATCTGCGCACCCTCGACAAAGTGGACCACTGGATTCTGCTGCGCCGCAACCTGCCGCGCCTGAAACTTGAACGCTACCGGCATCTTTCCGAACCCGGCCAGTTCCTCGGCGATTTCGTGGACTTCTTCTCGCGCTGCCAGGACGAACTCGTTTCCCCAGAGGAATACCAGGCCTACGCCGACGCGCTCGCGCGCCGCTACGAACACGACCGCGATTCGCTCGCCGAAGACGAGCGCGCGTTGCACGAAGAAGAGGCCGCGAAGCAGGTGGAAATCGCGCGCGCCTATCGCGAAAGCGAAGCCTTGCTGCGCGAGCGCAATCTCATGACGTTCGGCATGCAATTGATGGATACGGTCGTGCGCCTGCGCAGCGACGCCGAACACCTCGCCACGTTGCGCGCGCGCTTCCGTTACATCCTCGTGGACGAATTTCAGGACACGAACGTCGCGCAACTCGAATTGCTCTGGCTGCTCGGCGGCGAGCATCGCAATCTCGTCGTCGTCGGCGATCACCGCCAGGCGATTTACCGATTTCGCGGCGCGTCGTTCGGCAGCTTCGCGATCTTCCTCGAGAAATACGCGGGGACTGAAGCCGCTGCGCGCGAGCGCGTGCAATTGCCGCTCCGCAGAAATTACCGCTCGGTGGCGCGCATCCTGCGCGTTGCAAACCGCGTCGAGCAACATCTCTCGGCTCCAGGCCACATTTTGAAGGATTTGCGCGATGCCGCGCTCGTGCCGGAAAAACACGAAGGCGAGCGCATCCGCATCGTCACGCTGCCGAGCACGGAAGAAGAAGCGCGCTGGGTGGCCTCCGAGATCGAGCGGCTGCATCGCGCGGGCGCGCGCTGGCGTTCGATGGCTGTGCTCTACCGCATGCACACGCACCGCGAGCGTCTCGTCGAGGAGTTGAAGCGGCGCGGCATTCCGTTCGTCATCCGGAATCTTTCGATCCTGAATCATCGGCTCGTGCGCGATGTTCTGGCGTATCTGCGCCTCATCGCGAACGAACGCGACGACGTCGCGTGCGCGCGGGCGCTCGCCGCGCCCGCCTGGGGACTCTCTCCTGAAAACTTGGCGCGGCTGGCCGAGCGCGCGGCGAAAAGCCGCGGCAGCTCGATCTGGGAAACGCTGCAGGCCGCGCAGGGAGAATTGTTCGCTGCGGAGAACAGCCGCGCAAGCGCGGGCGGATTCGTCGCGCTCGTCACCGAGTTGCGGAAACGCGCGCGGCGCATCCCCGCGATCGAGTTGCTCGATGAACTGCTGGGGCAACTCGAAGTGGGCGTCGTCGCGGGCGCGGACGACCGGAAGTACGTTGCGCGTTTGCGGAATTTCGTCGCGGAGTGGCAGCAGAAAAGCGAAACGGGCAAACTGCAGGAGCTCGCGGAGTATCTGGACTACTTCGAGCAGGCGAACGGGCAGATCAACCTCGAAGAAGAATCCGGAGACGCGGTGCAATTGATGACGGTGCACGCGGCGAAGGGACTCGAGTTCGACCGCGTGTTCGTGCTGCGGCTGGTAAACGGCGGCTTTCCGGCGCGCGAACGGCCGCGCGTGCTGGAGTTTCCCGCAGCGCTGATGAAGGAATCGTTGCCGGCTGGAGATTTTCATATTCAAGAAGAGCGCAGACTTTTTTACGTGGCGCTGACGCGCGCGCGCGACCTCCTGACGCTCACGACGGTGGTGCACAAGCGCAGCAAGCCTTCGCCGTTTCTCGACGACATCCTGATGGACCCCGCGCTGCAGCGGCGCGACGTGCAACAGCTTGCGCCCGCGCGCACGGCCGAATCGCCGGCAACGGAGGCGCCCGCCACCGAAATACTTTTCGGCGAGGAGCGTGCCAGCGCGCGTGTGTTTTCGCGGATCGCGGAGTGGGCGGAATCGTACCGGCCGCCGGTTGCCGAGCCGCTGCAACTGAGCGCGTCCGCCATCGAGACGTTCAACTTCTGCCCGCAGAAATTCTTGTTCGGGCAGGCCTGGAAAATTCGGACTGGGCCGCGCGCGGCGATGAGCTTCGGAAACGTCATGCACACCACAATCAAGGAGTTCATCGGGCAGCTCCGCAAAGGAAGAAAGCTTTCGTTCGACGAGGTCGCGGAGATTTACAACCGCGAGTGGAGCTCGGCCGGTTACGAAGATTCGTACCAAGAAGAGGAGTACAAGAAGGACGGGCTCGAGCAATTGCGGGCCTTCCACTCGACCGCACTCGAAAATCCTCCCGACGTGATCGCGCAGGAAAGGCAATTCGATTTGCCGCTGGAGAACGACGTCGTGCTGAGCGGGCGCATCGACCAGGTCAATCGCGTCGGCGAGCGCGCCGTCGAGATCGTGGATTACAAGACAGGAAAACCGAAGGTCGAGAAGCAGGCGAAAAATGATTTACAACTGGGCGTGTACGCGCTTGCGGCGCGCGAACTGCTTGACTGGGACCCGGTGCGGCTGATTTTTTACAATCTGCAGAACAATGAAACGATCGCGACCGCGCGGGACGCAAAGCAACTCGCCGCCGTCCAAAGCGTCGCGCAGGAAACGGCGGCCGAGATTCGCGCGGGGCAATTCCCTCCAAAGAAAGGTTACGCGTGCAAGAACTGCGATTTCCGCCTGCTGTGTCCCGCGCACGAGCAAGGCGCAGCGGCCGCGACGCCGGGCGAAGAGTGACCTCGCGGAGAGTGCGGCGCGCGGGGAACGGCCGCGAAAAAACAAAAGGGGCGCCGAAGCGCCCCTCTCGCTGCCTTTGGATTTTTGATTCGCCGAAGGCGAGCAGGCGATTCGCGCCTGCCGCGCGTACTGCCCTTTTACTTCTCCCCTCCACAACAACGCCACGCGAATTCTCCGTTCGCGCGGCGCTCACGACCCTTTTACGGACGTGCGGCGAAAGTGTCAAGCGGAAATTCGGCGCGCGACCGGAGGGAAAATTCGCGGCGGCGCGCGCCGCGCGCGGAGCCACATGGATTTTTCGTGGACAAAGCGCTCGCTTGCCTTCACGATGCCTTCTTGAATTGCGGGCCGCGGCCCCCGGCTCCACGCGCCGCGGCGCGCCGTTCGGGAGCAAGAGAGCCGTTTGCCACGCAGGGGTTGCGCGCATCCTGGAAGAGAGCCCGCGCATCCAAGCGAGGCGGGAAATGAACCGAGGTTCCTTATGATGCGCCTTCGCACCGTCGTCCTTGTCTGCATCTTCTGCCTGATGGGAAGCGGCCTTCTCTTCGCGACGCGCGCCGCAGCGCGGACACAGGCGGGGCAGGACAACGGGCAGGGACCGCCGATTCGCGTGCAGGTCAACCTCGTAAACCTGTTCGCGACGGTGCGCGACAAACACAAGGCCATCGTCACCGATCTGAAGCAAGAAGATTTCAAAATCACTGAAGACGGCGTCGAGCAAAAGATCTCTTTCTTCCAGAAAGAATCCGACCTGCCCGTCACGCTCGGCTTGCTGATCGACACCTCGGGGAGCGAGGGCGCCACCCTGCCCGCCGAACAGAACGCCGCCGAGCGCTTTCTGCGGCGCGTGCTGCGCAAAGGCGACCTCGCGATGGTCATCAGCTTCGATCTCGACGAGGATCTGCTGGCCGATTTCACCGACGAGCAACACATCCTCGACGAGGCCATCAACCGCGCGAAAATCAATGCGCCGAGCAGCCCCATCGGAACCCCCGGCCCGTTCCCTTCGAGCGGAGGCGGCGGAACGAATTTCTACGACGCGCTTTATCTCGCTTGCCACGACAAGCTGGCCGATGAGGCGGGACGCAAGGCCGTCATCGTGCTGACCGACGCGAACGACACCGGGAGCCAGTTGAAAATCGACGACGCCATCGAAGCGGCCCAAAGAACCGATACGGTCGTGCACATTCTTCTGGTGTACGATCCCGCCTACGGCCCTCCCGATTACGGCGGCGCCAACAAAATCACGAACGAAACCGGCGGCCGGACGATCGTGGTCCGCAACGACAAGAACCTCGAAGCGGCGTTTGACGAGATTTCCGAAGAGCTCCGCAGCCAGTACACCCTGGGCTACTACCCCAGCAACCCGAAGCGGGACGGGTCGTACCGCAAGATCAAGGTCGAAGTGAATCGTCCCGACACGAACGTCCTCACGCGCAAAGGTTATTACGCGCCGACGGATTAGTCCGCCAAGCGCGCCTCCGGGCGCGCGGGGCTAGCCGCCGGGCGGAGGGGGAGGAGCGGTGGCGGGCGAAGCGGGCGGCGTGGGGACGACGCTGCCTTTGCGCAAGGCGGGCGGCGCGCCGTAATAACCGGCGCGGGCGCGGATGATCAAATCCTTCTGGTCCACTTGAATTGCAATCGTGTGGTATTTGCCGTCGGCCTGGCGTCCGATGGGAGCCCAGGCGATGGAATACTGGCTGCGGAGTTCGTCGCCGATATCGAGGAAGGACTGATTTAGATCGTCCACGCGGTAGGGGAAGAAGGCGCGTCCGCCGGCGGTATCCGCAAGAGCTTGCAGGACCAGATCGCCCCCTTCTTTATGGTACTTGCGATCGGCCAGTTTGGTCGGATCCGTGCTTTCCTCGGGCGTGAGCCACTCTGTGCTGGTGCTGATCGTATAGATGACGGCACCGACGCGCTGCGCCATCTCGATAGCCTGGCTGCGTGATTTCTGGCTGAGATTGTCATCGCCATCGCTGATGATCACCAGGACGCGCCGGATGACGGGTTGATTGGCGGGCATGGGCGCGTGGAGCATTTTATTGGCGCAGGCCTCGTAAACGGCGTCGTACAGAGCGGTGGCGCCTCCGGCGCGCTGCTTGCGGATGGACTGCTGCAATTCATCGAGATTGTCGGTGTAGTCCTGCACGATTTCCGGCTGATCGTCGAAAGTCATCACAAAAGCAAGATCGCGGCCGCGATGGACAACGTTATAGAGGAAATCCACAGCGGCGTCCTGCTCGAATTGAAGGCGTTCGCGAATGCTGTTGGAAGTGTCGAGCAGCAAGCCGATGCGCAAGGGCAAGTCCGTCTGGCGGCTGAAGGACTGGATGGCCTGCGCCACGCCGTCGTCCAGGACGCGGAAATTCTCCCTTTGCAAATCGGTGACGAGCTTCTGCCTCCGGTTGACGACGGTGAACTGAACGTCCACAAGATTGACGACGACGGGGATGGTGACCGCCCCCTCGCCGCCCTGCGCGGTAGGCTGCGGCGGATTCGCGGGAGTCGCAGATTGAACGGGAGCGGAGGGCGGCGTTTGCGATGCAGGCCCCGGCGAGGCTGGCGCAGGTTGCTGCGCGGAAAGACACAGCGCGACGAAGACGCAGACGATTGCCGTTCCAACGGACGTGGCCAATCGATTCCACATATATTTTCTATTCTCCGGACTGCAAGAAATGGCCATTGCGGCGCCGGGATGCACACGGACCTGCCCGCCGCATGCAGGCTCGATCAGTCAGGATCGCCCCAACTAGTTGGAACGGCACGAGAGAGCCGAGACTTCGCGGTCTGAACATGGCTAGAGTCACTGCGATTATAGGTAGGGCCGAATGGCAGCGTCAACGTCAAGGGGTGCGCCGGGCTTGGCGCCCGAGGCGGCGGCGAGACGCGACAGATATTCGACGAGATCAGAGGGCAACGGAGCGCGGAACTCGGACCATCGGCCGCTGGAAGGATGCGCGAAACCGAGGCGAGCGGCGTGAAGAAATGGGCGGCCGAAGGGCGGGAGGCAAAGTTCTTTCGCGCGACCACGTGACGCCTTCGTGGCGGCGGGCCGTGCAGGTGCGCCATAGAGCGTATCTCCTACGAGAGGATGGCCGAGCGCGGCGAAATGCGCGCGGATCTGGTGCGTGCGACCGGTGTGCAGCTCGACTTCGACCAGCGTAAAGCCGGGCAGGCGCGTGAGGACGCGCCAATCGGTGCGCGCGGAGCGGCCGCGGGCGGCCGGGCGCGCGGTCATGCGAACGCGGCGATGGGGATCGCGCGAGATGGGGAGATCGATCGTGCCGGACTCGCGCGCCAGTTTGCCGTGAACGAGCGCGAGATAGACCTTCTTCACCGTGCGCGAGCGGAATTGTTCGGCGAGCGAACGATGCGCCGCGTCCGTGCGCGCGACGACGAGCACGCCCGAGGTGCCGCGGTCGAGGCGATGAACGATTCCGGGGCGCAGCGGGCCTCCCATGGAAGAAAGAGAGCCGAGCCGGTGCAAGAGCGCGTTGACAAGCGTGCCGCGCGCGTGGCCCGCGCCCGCGTGGACGACCATTCCAGCCGGCTTATTGACAACGACGAGCGCGGCATCTTCGTGAATGAGATCGAGCGGGATTTCCTCGGGCGCGGCTTCGAGCGGCGGGCGAGGAACGACTTCCAGTTCGATTTCTTCGCCCGGCTCCACGCGATACGACGAGCGCACGGCACGCCGGGGAGCGGCGGCAGTCCCGCCGGGCGGGCTGATTCGGACGAGGCCATCGCGAATCAATTCCTGGATGCGGGTGCGGCTGAGTTCGGGGAGCAACGCGACGAGATACGTATCGAGACGCCGGCCGGCGTCTTCTTTGGAGACCGTGAAGTGTCGGGCGTGTTTGACCATTGCGGGTTCCGCGGCTCGCCGCTTACGAGCGAGAGTGCGCCGAGCGGGCGCGGCGCTCGGCGAAAAAGAGCTCGAAGAGAATCAGCGCCGCGCCGATGGCAATGACGGAATCGGCTACGTTGAACGCGGGGTAGTGATACGCGCCGAGGCGAACGTAAAAAAAATCGGTCACGGAGCCATGCGCGAGCCGGTCGTAGGTGTTGCCGGCGGCTCCCCCGATGATGAGGGCGATTCCCGCGCGCGCGGCCGCGCCGGACACGCGATTCGCAGCAAGCAACCACACGAGAAGCAGAATCACGGCGAACGCGCCCGCCACCAGCAGCACTTTCAGCCAGTGGGGCGGCGAATCGGAAAACACTCCGAATGCAATTCCGGGATTCCGGCTGTGCACGAGCGTGACGACGTTGGAAATCAGCGAATAGTTGAACGACTCGCTGGTGCGCGTCTCGATGAGGTGCTTGGTGACGCGGTCCGCGACAACGGCGGCGAGAGAAAGCCAGAGCCAGCGAGCGCCGTTTGTGCCGCGCATCAGGATTTTGTCCTGCGTCCCGGCGCGGACGCTTCGCGCTTGATTTCTTCCAGGGCCGCGACACAGCGCTCGCAGACGGTCGGATAAGCGGAGCTTTCGCCGACGCGGACTGAATAATTCCAGCAGCGCTCGCATTTCTTGCCCGCGGCGGTCTCGATGGAAACGTGGAGACCGGGGATGCCCGGCGCGGCAGGCGCGCCTGCGGGGGGCAAGCCGTTTGCGGACTGCTCGACCTGCGAAACGATGAACAGGGCCGGGAGCCAATTCTTGTACTGCGCGAGTAACGGCGCGACTTCACCGCCTGCCGAGAGCACGACGCGCGCTTCCAGACCGGCGGAGATCGTTTTCGCGTTGCGCGCGGTTTCGAGCGCGCGAAGGACTTCCGTGCGGACCGCGAGCAAGCGGTCCCAATTCGCGCGGCGGGCGGCGTCGAGCGGTTCGCCTAGATCGCGCGGCTCGGGGAAGAGGGCCGTGTGAATGCTGTCCTGCCGCGTGGCAGCCGAGGCAGGGCGAGGGAAGAATTTCCAGACTTCTTCCGCGGTGAAGACGAGGATCGGCGCGAGAAGGCGCACGAGGGCGCTCGCGATGCGGTAAATGGCGGTCTGCGCCGAGCGGCGCGCACGATTGTTCGGCGCGAACGTGTACAGGCGATCCTTGAGAATATCGAAGTAAAACGCGCTCAGGTCCACGACGGAGAAATCGTGCAGCGCGTGAAACACGCGATGGAACTCGAAGGCGTCGTAGTGGGCGCGGCACTCGGCGACGAGATCGGCGGTGCGAGTAAGCATGTAACGATCGAACTCTTCGAGCTGCGCGTCGGGAAGAGCGTCGCGGGAGGGATCGAAATCGGCGAGATTGCCTAGGACAAAGCGAAACGTGTTGCGCAGCTTCCGATAGGCCTCGGAAAGCTGCGTGACCATGCGGTCGGAGATGCTGACGTCGGAGGTGTAGTCCTGCGACGCGACCCACACGCGAAGGATATCCGCTCCCCACTTCTCGCAGAATTCGCGCGGGAGCAGCGTGTTGCCGAGCGACTTCGACATCGGGTCGCCCTTGTCGTCGAGCGTCCAGCCATGCGTGAGTACCTGGCGATATGGCGCTCCGCCCTTCACGGCGATGCCGATGAGCAGGGAGCTGTGGAACCAGCCGCGATACTGGTCGGGGCCCTCCATGTACATGTCCGCAGGCCAGGGCAATTCGGGCGTGCCGAGAACGGCGAGGTGCGAAGAGCCGGCATCAAACCAGACGTCGAGGATGTCGTTTTCCTTGCGCCAACGCGAAGCGCCGCACGGGCAGCGCGTGCCGGGCGGGAGAAGCTCCTCGGAGGAATGGTTGAACCAGGCGTCGGCGCCTTCGCGCTCAAACCAGGGAATGACGTGGCGCAGCGCGGCGACGTCCTCGAGGCGCTTGCCGCAAGCTTCGCAAGTGAACGCGACAATCGGCACGCCCCAAAACCGCTGGCGCGAAACGCACCAATCGGGGCGCGTCTCAATCATCGAGTAAATTCGATCGTGGCCCCAGGCGGGCGTCCATTGCACTTTGTTGATTTCGGCGAGAGCGCGCGGGCGGAGCGCTGCACCGTCACGGCCGAGGCGATCCATGCCGATGAACCACTGCTCGGTGGCGCGGAAGATCACCGGATTGTGGCAGCGCCAGCAGTGCGGGTAACTGTGCGTGAGTTTGCTTTCGTGTACGAGCGCGCCGCGTCTTTTCAACAAATCCACAATAATCGGATTCGCCTCGAAGACCGTCTTCCCGACATACTCAGGCAGGCCCTCCGTGAAGCGGCCAGCGTCATCGAGCGGGGCGTAGGTCTCTAGGCCGTATTCCTGGCCCACGAGGAAATCTTCGGCGCCGTGTCCCGGCGCCGTGTGAACGATCCCGCTGCCCTGCTCTAGCGTGACGTGCTTTCCAAGGATTCCCGGGACGACGCGATCCAGGAACGGATGCTGGAACTTTGCAAGTGCGAACGTCTTTCCGGGAAATGGACCGGAGGCGAACACCAGCGGCAGGCCGGTCTCCACAGCAGCCTTCTCGAGTAATTCCGCGGCGACAACATACGTGTCGTCTCCGTGCTGCGCCAGCACATATTCAAAGTTGGGGTGAAAGGTGAGCGCCATGCTGGCCGGGAGTGTCCACGGAGTTGTCGTCCAAACCAGCGCATAAAGATTTCCCTTGGCCGACACCCCTTCGGGCGCCGAGACCACCTTGTAACGCACCCAAATCGAAGGGCTCGTGTGATCCTCGTATTCGACCTCGGCTTCAGCGAGCGCCGTCGAATCGGTGATGCACCAGTAGACGGGCTTGAGGCCGCGATAGACGTAACCTTTCTCGAGAAACGTGAGAAACGCGCCCGCGATGCAAGCCTCGTATTGCGGGCTCATGGTCAGATAGGGGTCCTGCCATTGGCCGAAGACGCCCAGTCGCTTGAAGTCGCGGCGATGCTGCTCCACGTAATGCGCGGCGAATTCGCGGCACATGCGGCGAAATTCGCCGGCGGAAACTTTGTCTTTCTTGCCGCCGAGCTCCTTCTCGACTTTCGTTTCGATCGGCAGGCCGTGGCAATCCCAGCCCGGAACGTAGGGGGCGCGGAAACCGGCCATCGTCTTGGACTTGACGATCATGTCTTTGACGATTTTGTTGAGGCCCGTGCCGAGATGGATCGTTCCTGTGGGATAAGGCGGGCCGTCGTGCAATACGTAGGCCGGGGACCCCGCACGGGTCTGCTGAATTCGGCCGTAAAGGTCGGCGGCTTCCCACTCGGCCAATTGCTTGGGTTCATTCTCGGGAAGATTGGCCTTCATGGGGAAGGCGGTCCGCGGCAGGTTGAGCGTGCTTTTCAGTTCAGACGGCTTCGACATAGACTCGTTTCTGCGAGGGTGTTCCCTCTTGGTGGCGTCCGCAGGGAGTTTCCCACGCAGCGACATCCCTTCCGGATGAAACGTCGTATGTTACAATGGTTTGCGGACCATGTCAGCTTCAGTCGGCCGGGCATCCTTTTGGGTAAGTAAGAATCTAATCCCAAATGGAGACGCCGTCGCGAGCTGAAGGGATCCTTATGGACAATTACTCCATCGCGCCCAAGCCGGAACCCGGCAAAGCCGGTGTTTCTTCTTTGCCAGGCAGCGGGGGTGTGCCGCATTTCGGCACCAAAGAACGCGCCCTATCCGACGGGTTCGTCTCCAACGTAAAAGAATTTCTGACCGAGCGCCCTGTGAAAGCCCCGCGCAATATACGGGGGGCTTTCAAAGAAGACACGTTCGGCGCCGGGCTTCTGGACAACCTGAAGGAGTACTTCCAAGCGCGTCCCAAGGGGCTTACGGGCGAGGCTGCCAAGGGCATGACGATCGAATGGCAGCCGTGGTACCGGACGTTCTACCAGAACTTGCGAGACACGATTGCACCGCCGAAGCTGCCGCCCCTGAAAGTGACGAGCCAGCCGGTGAACGTGCGCAGCATTTGGAGCCGGGACGACGCGTTTGGGCCATCGCAAATCGTCGCACTGGCTGTCCACATCGGCCTGATCGTGCTTCTGGTGGTCCCGCTCTATCACAAGATTACGAATCCGACGCCGGCGGTGATTGCGATCAACATCGATTCGGGCGACGTTTCGCCCTACACATCGAAACTCGCCCCAGGCAAGAACGTGGCTCATGGCGGCGGAGGCGGCGGGGAACGCAACCCGATTCCGGCGAGCAAGGGTAAGGTGCCTCTATTCTCACACTTGCAGATTACGCCGCCCATGGCGGTGATTCGCAACCCGAATCCCAAACTGGTGGCCACACCGACGTTGATTGGCCCGCCGGATTTGAAGGTCCCCAGTCCCAATCTGCCAAACTACGGCGACCCGCTGGCAAGAATTATCACCGGCTCTAACGGTCCGGGCAGTGGCGGCGGCATCGGCAGCGGCTCCGGCGGCGGCATCGGCAGCGGCTCCGGCGGTGGCCTGGGTCCGGGCGAGGGCGGGGGAACCGGCGGAGGCATATACAACGCCGGCACCGGCGGATACGGAGTACCGTCCTGTCTGTATTGCCCCGAACCGCAGTACTCGGAAGAAGCCCGCAAAGTGAAATTCATGGGCACGGTTATGGTCCAAGTGGTCGTCAACGCAGATGGACACGCGACCGACATCGAAGTGATCAAGGACCCGGGCATGGGCCTCGGCGATCAGGCCGTCAAGGCAGTGAAGACGTGGCAATTCAAGCCCGCGCTTGGCCCGAACGGCAAACCAGTAGCGACGCGGGTCAATGTCGAAGTCAACTTCAGACTCCTGTAAGCTGAAAAATTCCTTTCTGGCGCTTGCTCAATCTTTTTGCCTTCATTTGAAATCCGAAGAGCAGATTTCTGCAAATCTGATTCCACGCTTCCTCTTGTCTTCGTAGTCGCTTGCGGCACACAGCTCGAATTAGACCAGCAACAGCGCTTGCGAATGGGATTAGGATGGGGCGCATGAAACCAAACCTGCGCGTGCTCCTGTCAGTAACGCTCTTGCTCCTGACGCTTGCCTTCCAAACTGCTGCACAGAGTGGGGTTCCTAGCGCGCCAGGCGCAGCATCCGCGCCGGCGCCGACGGGAACAATCGCATTTGTCGCGCGCGTTGCGCCCACCGACGGCATGCCGGAACCCGTGCGCGCGCTGACGTTCTATCTCTTGCGCAAGAGCCTGGCCGATCTTCGGAGCGAACTCGACTCGCAGGATCCCGCGCCGAAAATGGACGTTTTCATTGACGGCCTCTCGGTCACGCCGGAGCTGAAGGCCTGGATGAAGAAGCATCACACGGTCGAACTGGCAGGATCGGGATTCGTCAAAGCGATCACACCGGACGATGTCCTCGTGGTGCCGGAATTCTACGCCGCGTACGTCACGCGCAACTCCGGTTACCCCGGATCCGGTTTCCCAAAGCCGAAATACACGGACCGCGACAAACAGCAAAACCCCGAGAAATACAAGCTGTTGGTCGAGGAATTCCGGCAAGCCGTCTACAACTATTGCAAATCGAATCCCGACAGCATTCAGGGCATGGAAGCGGAGATGACCGATCTGAATCCAAGCCAGGCCTGGGAACACTTGAAAAGCGAACAGCGGCGCCGCGTGGAAAACAAGACCTTGCGGCTCGCGCAAACCGATTATTTGGTGGCGCAAACGGATTCCGATCTGGAAGGGCGCGGCTCGATGGTCAACCTTCCTCCGGGCACCTACTGGCTCAGCACCTTGAACATTCCCGCTCAGGAGGGCGACGTGCGCGTGAGATGGGACGCCCAAGTGACTGTGCGAGCGGGAGAGACGACGCACGTTGTGCTCAACAATCTCAATGCCGCCGCCATCCAGGGACCGGAACAATAATCCGCAACTTGTGCGCATGGCTTCATCGGCCTCTCCCGCCGAAACGCAAAGCATTCTCGCTTTGAGCGAAGCTTCCGGTAACATCAACCTAAATGGGAAGCTGGACACTCTGGATCGGCTTCAACGCCTGCATCCTGCTGCTGCTGGCGCTTGATCTGGGGCTCGCGCAACGCCGCGCGAGGCGCATGCCGCTGGGCGAAACCCTGGCCTGGAGCGCGCTCTGGATCGGGCTCTCGGTGGCGTTCGGCCTTTGGATTCTGCACGCTCACGGGCGCGGGCCAGCGCTCGAATTCTTCACCGGATACCTGATTGAAAAGTCGCTCAGCGCCGACAACCTCGTCGTCATGCTGCTTGTGTTTCAATCGTTCGACGTCGAGGAGCGCTACCAGCATCGCATTCTGTTCTGGGGCGTGCTCGGAGCGATCGTGCTGCGCGGCGGACTCATCGCCGCGGGCGTGACCCTGATTCGCGAATTCAACTGGGTGCTGTATGTTTTCGGGGCATTTCTGGTTGTCGCCGGGATCCGGCTGCTGATGCGATCGGGGCAAATGCCCAGCTTCGGGCGGAATCCCCTGGTGCGATGGGCGCGAAAACATCTGGCTTCAGGCAGCGGCGGTGCGGGCGGGAATTTCTTCGTGCGCGAAGGAGGGTCGCTTCGCGTCACGCAATTGTTCCTGGTCCTTCTGATTGTGGAATCCGCTGACGTGATTTTCGCGCTCGATTCTATTCCGGCCGTCTTCGGCGTGACGCGCGATCCGTTCATCGTTTATTCGTCCAACATTTGCGCGGTCCTCGGCCTGCGTGCGATGTTCTCGCTTTTCGCTTTTCTGCCGTTGGAGTATATCGGGCAAGGCGTGTCGGCGGTCCTGATCTATATGGGGGCAAAAATGCTCGCGGAACCGTGGGTGCACGTTCCCAATTACATCTCGCTGTGCGTCGTGGGACTCGCTCTCGCTGTTTCCATGGCCGTGTCTTCATTCTCCAAGCGAGGTGCGCAACGCGCCATTCGCCAAGGATGCGCCGCGCTGGCCGGCAAATGGCGCAAGAAAGCGGCGAGCACCTTTTTCCTGGACGGGCGGCAACGCCTCGAGCAAACGCTTCGCGACTGGTCAAAGGACGACGAACTGGCGCGCCTGCTGAACGCCTCCGCGCCGAGCGTAACCGTTGGGATCGCGGTCACGCCCGAAAACTTCGAGGCGATCCGCAAGGCCAATGGCGCGCCGCAACTCGCCGCGGTGCCGCCCGACCAGGACGCAATGGAATTCGAGTTGCATTTTGACGGAGGCGTCCGGCTCGACATCCTGACGACTAAGGCTCCGGGAGCAGGCGGTGCCATTGCGCGATTCCTGGAGAAATTTGGCGAGGGGATTCAGCAAGTCGAGATCGAGACTTCGGACGTCGAGCGCGCGACGGAAATTCTTCGTGCGCGGTTTGCGCAGAATCCAGTTTACCCCGCAACGCGGCCCGGTGCCGACGGAACGCGCGTGAATTTCTTCCTGGTCGCCGCACCGGACGGCAAGAAGCTTCTCGTCGAACTGGTCGAACCGAAGAAGCAGGCGTGAGTCGGGAGAGCAGAGAGATTCCTCGCTGCGCGCTGAATCACGGAGAAAGTCCGCACGACAATCAACACAAGCGGTTATGTGCGCCCGTAAACGGGGACGGCGGCGCCGTGAATGACGCGCGCGTCCTCCGAACACAGGAACAGGACGACGCGGGCGATCTCTTCGGGCTTGGGCCACTTCGAGTAGTCCGCGCCGGGCATGTCTTGGCGATTTGCCGCACTGTCGAAAATCGAAGGAACGATCGAATTGACGTTGATGTTGTACGGCTTGACCTCGTCGGCGAGCGAGTCAAATAGCGCGAGGGCGCCGGCCTTCGACGCCGCGTAGAGCGCCGCACCCGGCGAATGGCCGTAGCCCGCTTTGGAGGCCACGTTGACGATCCAGCCGCTATTCTGGCGAATCATCACAGGCATTGCGGCGCGAGCCAGGGCGAAGCCCGCCTGAAGATTGAGCCCCATCATTCGCGCGTACATCTCGGAGCCGGATTCCCAAAGATTTTTTCCGCCTGCGTAGCCGCCGACCGTATTCACAAGAATATCCAAACGGCCGTGCTGCGCGACGAGGGCAGCGACCATCGCTTCCACGGCTGCGGTGTCGGTAACGTCGAGCGCGGCCCCGCCGGGAGCTCGCACCCCGGTCGTCTGCGCGGTGGCGATGAAGGCTTTGTACTCCTCGGCGCGGCGATAGGTGACCACGACCGTGGCGCCGGATTCGAGAAAAGCCATGGCCACTTCGCGGCCGAGAGCGCCGGTCCCGCCCGCCACAAGCGCCACTTTCCCTTGGAAGTTCATGCCGCTCTCCTCCTCATTCTTGCCGCGAAAGCCCCCCTTACCGGGGACTTTCGCTCCGAATTCGTGGTGCGCACTTCCGATCTTTGCCCATGCGCGCGGGCGGGCCCGATTCGCCCTCCAGCCGCGGGTTCATGTTCGCACGATTCGCGCTGGGTGCGAAATCGCATTGCAAGGCTCCGCAGAAAACATCGGCGGGCATGCGTAAAGCACTGGAAAACTGGGGGTTAAAGGTTTGGCTGGGAGGCCTGGACTCGAACCAGCGCCCGCGGTGAGCGGGCATCAAAAGACGACCAGATCCAGACGACCTCGAACCGCGATCATTCTCATGCTGAGGTTTGGCTGGGAGGCCTGGACTCGAACCAGCGCCCGCGGTGAGCGGGCATCAAAAGACGACCAGATCCAGACGACCTCGAACCGCGATCATTCTCATGCTGAGGTTTGGCTGGGAGGCCTGGACTCGAACCAGGATAATCAGATCCAGAGTCTGATGTACTACCGATTGTACGACCTCCCAGCGGCCGTAGTTTTGAAATTTTACGCTATCTTCTAACTTGGCGAAAGTGGGGCGAGTGAGGCGCTGGCAGCGCAGTATCCATATCCGCGATTTTCAGCCCGTACACCCCGAACTACAAGGGATCACGGGCGGAGAAACTGCTGGCGGCTTCCCATTTCAGCTTGCCGAGGCTCAGCAAGCAAAGGCGGGCGCTGCAGCAGCTTCTCTGCGATGAACTCGGAGACGATTCTGGCGCCATTTTCGTTGAAGTGTGTGTCGTCGAAAAAGGCCGTCGTGCCCTTGGGCACGACAGAAGCCAGGTCATAGCACTCAAGAGAGCGCTCAGAACAAATGTCGAGAAGTGTCTTGTTATAGAGATCCATCCCACGCGCCAAGTCGCCGACCGACGCAAATCCATCGGGATGATCGTATCGAGTCTTATAGGTTCCGCGAAGACCGATCCAGCCAAAAAACAACACAGACGTTTCCTTGGGGGAAAGCCCTTCGCGCCACATCATCGGCTGCGTGAGAAAAATGCAGCGTGTGGACCGGCGCTGACATTCGTCGGCAAGAGCCGTTACTCGGGCGCGATATTCCGCGACCCCGACCGTCAGATCGGGTAAAGGCAGCGTGGGAAGTGTGGCGCGCAGACCTCGACGATATTTCAGCCAATCCAAGCCGAAAGCCATCGTGTTCTGCGTTCTTTGTTCTTGTCTTGTGAAAGGACTAAGTGCGTTGGAAAGCAAGCGGTACAGCGCGAGGCGCGTGAATAACGGGTATTGGGGCGTTCTTGTGGCGACCCAACCGAGGAACGCGGTGGCCTGCCTCTCAAGATCTTTCTGGGATGGTCCCCCGTTCAGCGTGAGAGTGGCTTGGAGATCATTCAGCCCAATCAGGAAGATGTATGCATCCGCCTTCTGCAAAGCCGGCAACGAGCGAAAGAAATAAAGATTGTCGACAGTTGTCTGCCCAGCGACGCCTGCATTGTTCACCCAAACGGGCACCGTGTGTTGTTGTGCGTTCAACTCTTCCATGATCAACTGCGGCCATGCTTCGCTATCGTCGAGATGAGCGCACTGGGTGGTGCTGCCGCCGATGGCAATGATGCGGTAGGTCTGCGGATTGACCGGATACTTCGGGCCGCGCAGTCCAAGCTCGTTGACTGTAAATCGTTTCGTTCCGGAGACTCCAGGGAGGAAGGACGGATCCGCCACAAACGACCACGAAGCGCCCGGCTGATAGATGCCGGGGTTGGGACGAACGAGGTAAGGATCTATTCTACGCACGAGCAACTCGCCCACCCCGAGTGAGATGTAAACGCTGTAAGTCAATAGGAGGAAGTGTGGCAGACGGGGGACGAGCAGGCGTCGAAGACCACCAATCGCAACGCAACTCACACCAAGCACCAGCCAAATAATCGCCACGCCCAACTCGACCAATCCAGATTTATTTGGCCACCACTCATGCCACGTAGAGAGTGCGTCCACAAGCATGAGAAGGGGGACAACCAGGTGCGCGAGGTAGAAGGCGAAGACAGTACGCCCCGTCGTTTCGCCCTTGTCCGCGCGCTGACTGGCGCTACCCTGTGCCTCCCGCTCACGCTCGGCATTGCTGGTCGACGGACCACGTTCCATGTCTCCCATCAAATTTCTCTCCTCTAGAGGCAGTCGTTCCCCGCGAATCTGGAAGTGGCCCCTATCCGTTTCCCTTCGCGCTCTACTCTGTTTGTTAGTTGTGGATCCAAAATTGTGTGAGTCAATTGTATCTCTGTTTTCCGCACATGCGGGGCCGCGGGGGAAATTCGAGCAAAGAAATTGGAACTGTCGCGCGGAGGAACCTGGGTAGCCTTTCCACATCCAATGGGGAAAGCAGCCTGACCGAATCAACGAAAATATATTCTATGAGTACTGTGAGTACTGAAGGGAATTTGTCATGATGGAACCTTCCTGGAACTGCTAAGCGAAAAAATCCGACCGCCGAGGCGGTCGGCTCCATAGTTGAGACTCTCAATGTTAGGGCAAAAACACGGGAACTAGGATTTTGGAGAAAATTTGTTCCAGTTTTCTCCAATTCACCTCCACGGCCCGGCGTTTTCCGCCACTCGTATCCCCTTATTTATCAATTGGTTGCGGGCTGGGGGATTGGAGCACAAATTGCACCATTTTGGTTCGTTGGTTTGTAAGCTCCGAAAGGGGCACCGATATGAAGTTTGTCAAGAAGATCGTGAGGCGGTTCGGGATTGTCGGCGAGCTATTCTCCTTTTTGTCCAACAACAAGCGCTGGTGGATGCTCCCGATGATCTGCCTCCTGGTCTTGGTCGGAGTGCTAATTGTGCTTGCGCAAAGCTCGGCAATCGCTCCTTTTATCTACACGCTGTTTTAGGCTAATCCAGAATGCTGAAACGATTATGGAACGGCTGGAAGAAACTTGCCCGGCGCATCGGCACCTTCCAAGCTAAGGTGGTACTGACAATATTCTATGCAATTCTGGTCCTGCCACTTGGGCTCGCCGTGCGATGGTTTGCCGATCCATTGAACATCAAGCGGCGCCCCATCGCCTGGAAGGAACGTCCTCAAGAGGCGAATCTTCTCGAATCAGCTAGGCGGCAGTGACGAATGAACATTCTAGGCATCTCCTGCTATTACCATGACGCGGCGGCGGCTCTGTTGCGCGACGGCGAGTTGGTCGCGGCGGCTGAAGAAGAGCGCTTCACCCGCATCAAACACGACTTCGATTTCCCGAAAAATGCCATCCAATATTGCTTGGCGGCCGGAGGTATCGCCGGCGAGGATTTGGACTATGTAGTTTTCTTCGAGAAACCCTTCCGCAAATTGGATCGCATCTTGATGAATGTCCTGCAAACCTATCCTCAATCGTGGAAAATTTTCCGCGAGTCCATGATCACGTGGATGCTGGATAAGCTGTGGGTGAGCAGCACGATCGAATCCGAATTAGGGATTCCCAAGGAAAAGGTGTTGTTTTGCGAGCACCACCTATCTCATGCGGCTAGCGCCTTTCTCTGCTCGCCTTTTGAAGAAGCGGCCATTCTGACGGTGGATGGCGTGGGAGAGTGGGTCACCGGCACCTGGGGTGTGGGCCGTGGCACCGACATCCGCCTGACGAAGCAGACGCTATATCCACATTCTCTCGGGCTGCTGTACAGCGCGTTCACCGCATTTCTCGGGTTTGAAGTCAATGAAGGAGAATACAAAGTGATGGGGATGGCACCCTATGGCCAGCCCCGCTACGTCGACAAGGTGTGGAAAGTCGTGCAGCAAAACCCCGACGGGTCCTTTTCGCTCGACATGGATTATTTTTCCTTCCACAAATCCACGACGCGCACATACAGCAGGCGCTTTGTCGAGCTGTTCGGAGAACCCCGCCCACCTAAGATGTGTTTTTACACGGAGGTATCGGGTTTCCCGAAGTACTTCGGCGAGCCTCCCGCCAATTACAAAGAGATGTGCAAGAAAAACCAATATTACGCCGACATCGCAGCTAGCATTCAACGCGTCACGGAAGAGTTGCTGCTGGGGATGGCGCGAGAGGTCCACAAACAGACAGGTCTGAAGCGGCTGTGTATCGCGGGCGGTGTCGGGCTAAACAGTGTGGCCAACAGCCGCATTCTTCGCGAAACGCCCTTCGAAGAGTTGTTTATACAACCGGCGGCAGGCGACGGGGGAGGCGCCCTCGGTGCGGCCCTGTGGGCTTACAACACGCTGTTGGGCAAGCCCCGCTCTTTCCGCATGACGAATGCGTACTGGGGTCGCTCCTATTCGGGCGGCGAAATCAGCGATTTCCTCGAGAGCAACCACATTGCTTATCGCAAGTTCGACAACGACGATGAACTGCTTGACCTCGTCGTGGATCGACTGACGAGCGGGAAAGTCATCGGCTGGTATCAGGGCCGGTTCGAGTGGGGACCGCGCGCACTCGGCAACCGCAGTATCCTGGCAGATCCTCGGAATCCGGAAATGAAAGACATTGTCAACTCAAAGATCAAATTCCGGGAGCCCTATAGGCCCTTTGCACCTTCGGTGCTGGCGGAATGCACCGAGGTCTATTTCGACCTTCCTGGGGCGATCCATCACAACCCTGCGCGATACATGCTCTACGTTGTGCCGGTGAAGCCCTCGAAACAATCGGTACTCCCCGCGATTACCCACGTCGATGGAACGGGCCGCCTCCAGACCGTCTTCCGCGATCAAAGCCCGCGGTACTACAGCCTGATCGAGCGATTTGCGCAAAACACGGGAGTACCCGTGCTCCTCAATACCTCCTTCAACCTCAAAGGAGAGCCCATTGTCACTACCCCCGCCAACGCCTTTAGCACATTTTCAAAGAGTGAAATGGACTGCCTTGTCTTAGAAAACTTTCTGGTCGAAAAATCGTCCTCATAGTCACAGCCCGCATTCGTGCCTGCGTCAACCGCGGGCGCCTTCGATGATTCGGCGCAAGTTGGATCCGGCGGAGCGCGAATCGCGCCGCGCCGAATGCCTCAAGTGAGCTCGCTCGCGTCCTGCTTCACCGAGAGTGCCAGCGACAGGTACGAAATGTCCGGGAGCGTTTCCTTGGCCGCATCGAAAACGTCCTCGGGCTTCGTTCCTTGCGGAACGATTACGCCATTCTGAAGCTCGTGCTTCCCCATTTGGTCGCCGAACGCTTTTAGCTGTTCGCGCCGCACGATAACGTAGTGGCTCTGATTCACCAGTGGCAGGCCATCCGCATACAGCGCGTCTTGGCGCGCGTCCTTGGTTGCGAAGGTTGGATCGCTGACCGTCTGGAACAGGAACTTCGACTTGTAGGCTTGCGTCACGACCGTGCCGAAAAATTGATTGAAGCCGTTCAGGGCGCGGACGGCCAGCGCCGGAAGACCCATCACGGGCGCCACCACCTGAGCGTCCTTCAAGATGAAGGAAATCAAGCTGCACCACAGCGACTCTCTCTTCTGCACAAAAAAATTCCATCCCCACAGCCCCGCCCCGCCCGGCAGCGGCACGGTTTGCTGCTGTCCCCAGACGGCTCCCGGATTGAAGCCTGTGTTCTGAATCGAAGGGAGCACGCCGCTGGAATTCGGCTGCACGCCGCCAAACGCGGACCAAACCAACGGGTCGCCTCCGGGCTTCTGTGGCGCTGTCTGCTGGACATCGATGCGCAGGGAGCCCGTCTGAATGTTCTTGAAATGCTGTTCGTCCGCCTTGGAAGCCTTGAATGCCAGCACGCGCAACGTGACGTTCACGTTGCCCTTGTCCAGCAGTTCCTTGTCAGCGACCTCGTTCGGGCTGCGGAATCCAGTATCCGCCTTGTAGATTGTGAATTCGGGATGCGCTCCGTCGTCTACTCCCGCTGTGCCGCGTCCGCGCGTTGCGGCCCCCGAAGAGGGGTTCCGGATATCCTGCATCCAGAATTGGCGGGTTGCTTCGTCTATCTCTGCTTCAGTGGCGGATTCCGATGAATTCTGCGGCGTGGCCTGGGCCATGGCGGCCAGCAGCGGAGCGCTAACCAATGGCGCCGCAGACCCTGCGGCCAGCATGGAGAGAAAGTTCCGGCGCGATGAGCTCACAGTGACCTCCCAACTCGTGTTCTCACATTCGACCGTACGATAACATTGATGCGAAGCGCTTGAAATTCGGTTGGCTCCGTGAGCGCCAGCAGCGGAATTAAGCTTGTGGAATTCTTGGCGTCACCTCGATCATGCGCCCATTCTCGAGGCGAAATTTACTTCCTCCCCATTCAATGCGGTTCACCGCGAAGCTCGCGAGCCAGACCAAGAACGCCAGTGCGTCGCGCACGGGCAGAAGCCACAAACTGCGCCGCACAACCGGGTCGCGCAGCCCCCAGACGCCGATCGTCCAGCCCATCGCGAATCGCAGCACCGCGTAGCCAATGAGATAGGCCGCAGCGATCGCCGCCGACGGCGCCAGTGCCGCGGCAAGCAAGACGAGCGGCAGTCCTTGCGTGAAAAGAAGGCCGAAATGGCCTCCCGGCCGGATGTGGCGGATGCCGATCGCCCACCGAAGTTCATGGCGCAAATAGGCGCCGAGCGTCTGCGGCGCGTAAGCCATCCAAACCGGCTCCAGCGCGAGCTCCACGCGCCATCCGCGCGCGGCGATGCGCCGCCCAAGCTCGTAATCGTCAGAGTGCAAATCGAGCAGCGCCTCGAATCCGCCGATCTCCTCCAACCGCGCGCGCGGAACCGCCATCGTTGAGCCCATCATGAAACGCAGCCCTTCGAGTTCACGCGCGACGAGTGCGGCTCCGCAAAACGCCACGGAAGAGCCAACGCAGTCCAGGCGCGCGACCCATTGGCGCCCATCAATCCCGCGGTAAAGAGCCGTGACGCCGCCGACCCTCGGGTCACGAAACAGCGCAACGATGCCGCGCAGATAATCTGGCTCGACGCGGACGTCGCCATCGCTGATGACGAACAAATCGAATCGGGCTTCGCGCACGAGACGACACAGATTCGAGACCTTGCTATTTGCGCCCTCAGGCGCGCCTGTCACCACGAGCCGGATCTCCTTCTCCGGGAATTCGGCAATCACTCGCTCGACGACCGGCACAACCGGATCGTCGGCATCGCTCACGGCAAACAGAATTTCGTACGAGGGATATTCCTGCCGGCAAAAGCTGGCCAGGTTCTCATACGCTCCTGGATCGAGGCCGCGCAGGGGTTTCAGGATGCTTATCGGAGGGGCAGGAGCATCACCATCCGGAGAAACGCGATGAGCGCGGCGGAAAAATCGTACTGCCACCGCAATGTTGACGGCGAAAAACACCAGCGGTGCAAGCGCCAGCACCATCGCGCCCCAACGAAGCGCGTGCATGACGGCGTGAGGGGCCAGCCAGTGCACCGGACGATCCACCCAGGCCAGTCCGACGCCGAGGCATATGAGGAGAATCCCCGCCCATCGCGTGGCGCTCAGATGTTCGCGCAGGAAAAATGACGCGCCGAACGCGCCGGCGACGTACGCCAGCGACGTGGCGGGTACGACGAAGCTGACATCAAACCAGGAGAGCATCGCGAGGAACGCAAAAAACGATGCGGCCATGAGCGCGATCCCCAGCCAGATCCAGCCCACGCGAAACGCTCGCCCTATCACTCGCAGGATCGCGCGGGGAGAAAACTCATGCACCTCGCCGACGATCTTCATCGCGTGCGTCAGGCAGATTTCTCCGCCCGTGCCGGTGAGTACGACAAAAAGCAAAATGGCGGCCGTGCGCATTTTAGTGTGGCGCCGTCGTACGAGGAGGCGTGCGATTGATGAGGATCACGCCGAAAAAGATCAACACGATCCCGAGCCAGCGCGCCGCGACCGCGCGTTCGCCGAGAAAAAGATAGGCGAGCAGGGGGACCAGCGCGTATGTGAGTGCCGAAAAGGGCATGACGAAACTGTAGTCCGCCCAGGAAAGAACCAGCATGTGGCAAATAAAAAAGGCCAGCATGCATCCGATGCCGGCCCAAACGGCTGCGCTCGATACGATATGCAGGAATCCCGACACGAGCGCCGCGGCCGGCGATAGGTGAACCGCCCCAATGTCCTTCATTCCCTTGTCCAATACAGTGTTCCCCACCGATCCCAGGACGACCATGAGAAACAGCAGGACGTACGTCTTTCTCTTCAGGATTTTGTCGGGACGCATTTCACACGCCTGCGGGAGACCTTTTGAAGCGCGGCTGCTGCTGAGGGCACTTAGCTTCCGGCACTGGCTACGTCGGCTTCCGGCGCGGCCATGGCAGGTTCCTTCCGCTCGTGCAGGAATTGGAAGAATTCCACGCCTTCGCGCAAGCGCCGCCGCATGACTTCCGGATCGCGTAGCATTCCGCCGAAGAGCGAAAACATCTTGCGCGGCCGGAAATAGAATTTCCGGTAGAACTCCTCGACCGAATTGAAAATCAGGGTGGAAGTGAGTCCCGGATAGTTAAGCGCGGCGAGCTGGACGCCGTGATTGTCCACAAGGTCGCCGGTCTGAATCTGCAGCCAGCCCTGGTCCTGCGCCTGCCGGTAAAGCGCTGTGCCCGGATACGGCGCCGCGAGGGAAACTTGAATTGTTTCCGGCTCAATTTCACAAGCGAAGCGAATCGTCCGTTGGATCGTCTCCGGCGTCTCGCCGGGCAAGCCGACGATAAACGTGCCGTGAATCGAGATGCCGAGTTCCTTCGCGTTCTTCGTGAAGTCGCGCGCGATGTCCAGCCGAATTCCCTTCTTGATGTTGTTCAGGATTTGCTGATCGCCCGACTCGTAACCGACGAGCAGAAGCCGCAGCCCGTTGTCCTTCAAAATTTCGAGCGTCTTCCGGGGAACGTTCGCCTTGGCGTTGCAGGACCACCGGATGCCGAGCCGCCCCAGACGCCGCGCAATTTCCTCCGCGCGCGGCAGGTCGTCGGTGAAGGTGTCGTCGTCGAAGAAAAACTCCTTCACCTGCGGAAAGTGTTTCTTCGCGAGCGCCATCTCCGCTTCGACGTTATCGGCGCTACGCACGCGGTAACGATGCCCGCCCAGCGTCTGCGGCCAGAGGCAGAACGTGCACTTCGACCGGCAGCCCCGGCCCGTATACAGCGAAACGTATGGGTGCTTCAAATAGCCGATGAAGTAGTTCTCGATCTTGAGGTCGCGCTTGTACACGTCCACGACGAATGGCAGCGCGTCCATGTCCTCAATCGGCGGACGCGTCGCCGTGAATTGCACGCGCCCATTCTCGCGGTACGCGATGCCCGGCACATCGGCCAGCGGCTTGCCCGACGCAATTTCCGCACACGCGTAATCGAATTCTCCCACCGCGACCCAATCCACGTCCGGCGCACCCGCCATGGACTGCAGCGGCAGCACGCCGACGTGCGCCCCGACCATGCCGACCTGAATCTTCGGATTCTCTTCCTTTAACCGCGCCGCAAACATCGCGTCGTTGCGAAACGACGGTGTGCTGGTATGCAAGACGGCAAGCTCGTAGTCGCGGGCCAGCGGCGCCACTTGCTCGACCGAGAGGCCGTCGGGCGGCGCATCAATAAGGCGGCTCCCGGGCACCATCGCCGCGGGCTGCGCCAGCCACGTGGGATACCAAAACGACCGGATCTCCCGCCGCGCCTGGTAGCGTGAGCCGGCACCGCCGTCGAAGCCCTCAAAGCTCGGCGGGTTCAAAAACAGTGTTTTCTTCCATTCAGCCATTATGTCTCTCCCGGCGCCGGCACAGCACCGGCGCCGGTATCTACCTCGCTGGGAATCTATAGTGTACTTGATTCAAGCCGGAATCCGAAATCGAACTCCCCGGCGTTGTTACTGCAGCACGCTGGCCACCTGGCCCGTCGTGCGCAGCAGTTCGAGTTGGGCCTGCTGGCGGGCGAACGTGGCGTCGAGGAATTGGAGCCACTTATCGCTCTCATCCATGTGGGCTGCTTCCAGGTCCTTGAGCGAAGCGCGGCCCTGATCGAACTGCGCCTCGAGGTCGTGAAGGTTCTCCTCGGCCACCTGCAGTTCGAGCTTGGCGACCTGGTCCGCAAGATCGAGCTCATGCGCCTGCCGCGCCTGTTTGCTGACTTCCCGGGAGAGTTGGCTGCGTTCCTGCTCTGCCTGAAGCGTTGCGACAGAGAGATTGGCCCGCGCCTCCGACACGGCGGCTGTTTGCTGCGCCGAAAAAAGAGGGATGTTGATCTGGACTCCAAGCACATAGTCATTCCGCACGAATTTGTTGAAGAACTCATCGTAATGATTGAACCGGGAAAGAATGCTGTACTGCCCGATCAGCGTCAGCGTGGGCCAATACGCGCCACTCTGCCCTTTCAGAACCTGCTCGCTCGCCAGGCGCTCGGCTTCGGCGCGCTTCAAATCCGCATTGCTGTTCATGGCTTGCGCAACCAGATCGCTCACGGTCTGCCCCGCCACGGACGGTAAGTCCTCGGGGGAAACTTCGATGGACTCGTCCGCGGGCATCCCCGTGATGTCACGCAGGTCGGCGGAGACCGAATCGTCCTCGTCTTCGAGCTGCGCGATGCGCTGGTCGGTGCGCGCAAGGTTCAATTCGGCGCGTGTTTCCTCTATCGGCAATTCTTGACCGGCTGCGACGCGCTCGCGCATCAGTGCCAGAATTTTCTCCGCGCTCTCGCGCTCCTTGCTCATCAGGTCGAGGCCGTGCCTGACTTTAGCCAGCTCCAGGTAGCCCATGGCCGCTTTGACGATCACGCCATCGCGCGCCGCGTCCAATGAAATGCCCTGCTCGGTGGCTCGCTGCTCGGCGGCGTGAAGCTCGCCCCTCAGTTCGGGATTGAAGATCGCTTCATTGTAGGACGCGGTGAACAGCGCGGGCAGGCCGCCGCTGGCAAGCAGTGGGAAACCTTGCGTATACGCCACGCCGCTTCCCGCGCTGAGATTCGGCAGGAATTGTGCGCGGGCCCCGGCGGTCTGGCGCTGCGCGACCGTGTACCGCAAACGTGCGAGCTGGAGCTCGCGGCTGTTGCGCAGGGCGAGCGAGACCGCTTCTTTGAGCGTGAGGGTGCGCGCCGCCGGCTCCGGGCCGTTCGGCGTTTGGCTTTGCTGAGCCGAGGCGGCTTCGGTGGCCAAAAGACACGCAGCCAAAACTGCGGCGGCCACCAGGGTTCGCCGAATTGTTCCGAAAATGCTCACTCTCATACGCACCTTCCCATCGCGCGGATCATTCATGCCGCAACGACTCGGTCGGCTGAAGCGCGGCCGCCTTGGCTGCCGGCAGATAGCCGAAGAAAATGCCGATCGAGCACGATACCAAGAAGGACAACACAACCGACTCCCACGGCACGGGCACGCGCAAGTTGCCCGGCAGAAGCGGCCGAATCACGATCGGAATCGCCACGGCGATCAGGATCCCCAGGATTGAGCCGAAGCCGCTGATCAAGGACGCCTCCAGCAAGAATTGGTAGAGGATTTCCTTGTGGCGCGCACCAATGGCTTTTCGTATCCCGATCTCTTGCGTGCGCTCGCTGACGGTCACGAGCATGATATTCATGATGCCGATCCCGCTCACCAGGAGCGCGATGAATCCGATCAGCAGCAATACGATCGTCAGGGCAAATGCAATTTTTCGCGCTGCGTCCAGGATCGCGCTCAAGTTCTCCACGACGTAGTTCGCGCGGCCGGGATGCCGGCTCTTCAACAATGCTTCGAGCTGGTGCGTCACAAGATTCACGAGATCCGGCGAGGCCGCTTGCACGTACAGCACTTCGAGAGAATCTTCGCCCGTGTAGTACTCCATCAGCGGAAACGGCACGAGCACGGTGTACTGTTGAATCTCGGAGAGGCCGTACGTCGCCGTGCGCTCTTTGAACTCGCCCAGCACCGTGTAGCTGACTTCTCCCACCCGCAAGCTCTTCCCGATGGGATCCGCCAGCGGAAAAACCTTGTCGGCGAGGTCCTTCGTAATGAGGCACACCTTGCTTCGCGCCGCCATGTCCTGCGCGTCGAGGAACCTCCCATGCAGGATCAGCAGATTGCGGATCACCTGGTAGCCCTCCGTTACACCCACCATGGTGACCAGCCGCTCGTCGGAGCCGAATCGGACACTCTCCTGGATGCCGCGCGTACCGGCGACGGCCACCACGCCGGGAATGGCCTGCTGAGCGGCGCGCAAATCGTTTAGTGTGAGCTGGTCGCTGAGAATCACCGGATGCTCGGGGTCTACTTCGAGGTGGGCGAAAACCAGGTTCGAGCCGACGCCTTCAATTTGCTCGAGGACGTAAGTCCTGCCCGTCAGCGCGACCGTTAATACCAGCACGATGCACGCGCTGCCGATGACCACGCCCAGGGTCGTCAAGAAAGCGCGAACCTTGTTCGCTCGAAGCCCGTCGAGCGCGACCGTCCAGCTTTCGCCGCGAATCATTCCGCGCACCTGCGTTTCAAGCGCAACGCCTCGCGATCAGAATACGCGCCGTTTCAACCGCTCCACCGTGAATTTCGCCGTGTCCGCCACGGCCATCACGGTCATGACGCCCGCTTGGACGGGATCGGTCACCACCAAATCCGCAGCTTCCGGGACGCTTCCGGCCATATTGAGGCTCACCACCAGCAAGCCCGCCGCCCGGACCTGGCGGACGGCCTGCTCGATCTCTCCGCCCATCAGCGAGCCCGCAAGCACGATCGCCTTCACGCGTGGCAGCCGCGCCGAAGCCCGCACCGCTGCCGCCAAAGATTCCTCGCCCACCAGCGGGATTGTGTCCACGGAAATGTGTTCTCCGCGGATATTGTGGCGGTCCGCTTCCGTGATCGCGCCGAGCGCCACCTGCCCGACCTGCGCGCCGCCCCCCATGATGATGATCCGCTTCCCGTACACGCGTTCCATCGTCTCGACTTGGCAGACTTTGCGCACGACCGAAAGCTCTCCGATCGCCGACACGAGTGCGGCCGGTTCCCCCGGTAATTCGATCTCGAAAACGATCCGCGTGTCCGCTTTTTTCTCCTCGACGATCTCCACGCTGAGAATGTTTCCCCGCTGCTCGGCGATTACGCCGGTCAGCTCGTGAAGGACGCCGGGGCCGGAGCCAGCAATGACCTCTATTGCAGTTTTCATCGGTTCCATTCCATCGCGGGCGGTAACTTGCCGCTCATTTCGTCTCCACCCGCCGCAGCGCCTCGCGAACTTCCCTGTTGTGCGGATCGAGTTGGAGAGAAGCTTTGTACTCCTGGGCCGCTTCCGTCGCGCGGCCCTCTTGCTCGAACAATCTTCCGAGCCACCGGTGCGCTGAAGCATGGGACGGTGCCTCGGAATTCGCCGGTATGGTCGCAAGATAGCTCCGAAGGAACTGTTCCGCCTCCGCCGCGCGCTGATTGCCGAGCACGTCCGCGACGCCACGGTAATAACTCAGCCGGCGGTCGGCCGGGTCGAGTTTCATTGCGGCTTCGACTGCGGCTTGCATTCTAGCGGCGTCGCGCCGATCGCGGTAATACTCCGCCACTTCGAGACACACGCCAACTCGTTTCGGCCCCGCAGTCAGGACGCCCTGATACAGTTTATCCGCCTCGTCGAATCTCTTCTTATAGACCCAGTATTGCGCGCGGGCCAGTTGCGCTTCGATCGGATCCACTTGCGCCAAAGCGTCAATCTGCCGCAGCGCCTTGTCATCTCCGCCCCCGGCGAAGGGCGGCGCGTTCGTCAGATACTGAATCAGGTCGCGCTGCGCCACGAGGTTGCCGGAATCGAGTTGCACGGCGACTTCAAACTCGTGGCGCGCTTTCCGTGCGTACGAAAGCGCCGTAAAAAACATGAAGCTCTCTGTCTCTTCCGCTTTAAGCCCGTACGCCTTTCCGAGCCAATCGTGGTATTGCGAGTTCGCGTTCGCCAGCTCGACCGCTCGCTCCAGCGACGCGATGGCGCGGCTGTAGTCCCCCATCTCGAAATAAGAGCGGCCAAGAAGATAATGGAACTGCGGCGTATCCGGCGATTTCGCGATGGCGGCGGAGAGCAGGTCTGCCGCCTGGCTGTACTGTCCCCGGTCGAACAAATTCTGCGCGTCGTCCAGCGTGCTTGCCTGGGCGCACGGGAGAACTATCGCCAGACTCAGCGCGCAGACCAGCGTTCCTCTCAAGGCGGCGCGGAGGGCGCCGTTCATTCGGGATTCACCACACGCACCCGCATGTTGTCTTTCGGCGCCACGTCCCCGGGTAACACCACCTCGTCGCCTTCCTCCAGCCCGCCTACAACTTCGTACGCCGCCGGCGTTGTCATCCCGACCTTGATTTCACGCCGGTGAAGGCGACCGTCCTCGATCAAGAACACGAATCGTCGGCTCCCCTCGATTTGCACGGCGCCGCGCGGCACGACGAGTGCGTTCGGCCGCTCTTGCAAGTGGATGGCGACGTCCACCGTGATGTTCGGGATCAACTCGAGCTTTTCGTTCGAGATCGAGCAGAGCGTCTCCCCGACGCTGCGCGTGCCATGCGCCACCACCTGTTTGGGCACCATCTCCACCCGGCCCGTCCAGATTCGCTCCGGCCGGGCGTCCCACGTAATCTCCACGGTCTGATTCGGCTCGAGCTGGCCCAACTCCGGCTCGTCAATGTAAGCGCGCACTTGCACTTCATGCAGATCCGCGATTTCCGCCAGCGAATCTCCGGTGTGCACAAAATCGCCGGTATGGACCGGCAGCGAATAAAGCGTGCCGTCCACCGGCGCCACCGGCCGCGTCGCGCGCAACTTCTCCTGCAAATCGGCCACCTGTGCCCGCGAATGCTCCACTTCGAGTCCGGCTTGCTGCACTTGCAGATTCGCTTGGCGGCGGAATTCTGCTTGCGCCTCCTGGAGTTGATTGACTTCCGCCGTTGCACTCACCAGTGCAACGCGATTTTGCTCGAGTTCGGCGGGAGTAGCCGCTTGCTGTGCCACAAGTTTTTCGAGCGCCGCGTTCTGATGTTGCAATTCATCCCGCTGCGCAATCGCCCTCTGGAGGTCGCCTGCCAGCTTGGCGGCCTGATCGGCACGCCCTCCCGCTTGCGCGGCGCGCAAATCGTCCTGCTCGGTGGAGAGTTCCGCTTGCGCCTGCGCCAGTTGCGCCCGCACCGGGCCGTCATCCAATTCCATCAGCAACTGTCCCTTCTTCACCTGTTGCCCTTCGGTCACGTTCAAATGCTTGACGAATGTTTCTGTCTCGGCCCGAATGGCGTACGGTGTGATGGGCTCAACCTTGCCGTTGCTCGAAATGGAAGTGCTCAGGTTCTCCCGGGCGACGGCGACTTCGGAAACTGCCGTAGCCGGACGCCGCTCATTGATGAATACAAATACCGCTGTGAGCGCGACAGCCAAACCTAGGAACAGCCACAGCCGCTTCCCGAACGTCAAAGGCGCTCCCTTCCCTGTCCGAACCAAGAGGCCGGCCTTGGATGATCTGAAATTCTAGCAAATCACGCGGGAAACAGCCGCACCCAGGGTCGTCACTCCCGCCCCCGACTTAGGCAGGATTCAATCTTCGTAGATGCTATACCGTTTTGAGGGGGCGCTGCCAGTGCCGTTCCAATCTGGCTAAGTCTCCGAGGGGTTCCGTGCATCAATCATCTTGCTTCCCGCCCCACCTAACCTCGCAGTAATAGTCAAGTGGGAACGGCACCGGTGTCCTGCGAGATTCCCCGCACTGCATCGCCGGGGTGAACCTGCTCTCGACGCGGCGGAATCGCGCCGGCGTGCAACATCTGCGCGCCGGCATCTTATAAATGGTTTTCGTCAGGGCACGGCGGAACTTGTCCCGACCCGGTCGGGAGCCGTGCCGAATCTCCCCAAGAAATCAGGGGTCTTAACCCCTGAGGTCGACGGAATGCACGATCGCGCAGTTTATGAGACACGTTCTAGTGGACTACGACCACTCGCGTCTCGTAGGGCTTCAGCGCTAATTCAATCTTCACCGAACCCTTCGCTCTCGTCGAGGACATCGGCTGCACCGCACCCGTCTGCGGGTCCCACACCTCGGTCCTTTTGCCTTTCCCCATCAATGTGACCGAATGCGATATGGCGTGATCGCTTTCGTTAAAGAAGAAATACACGGAAGCGTCCTTGAGTTGGCGCTTCATGTAGTGAAGAGCCGTGTCGGGCGTGTCCAATGTGAGATCGGGCGCCGGGACCGCGGCAAGCACAGCCTGCAGCACGGCGGGAGGAACGACCTCGGGCGATGGCGGCGCCGCCGGAGGCGCAAACGGCGGTGTCGGTGTCGCAGAAAGCTGCCCGGAAGTTTCGACCGTGGCCCAGGAGAAATCGGCGGGCGTGGCGGCTCGCGCGTCTCGGATGGTCTTGCCGGCGATCAGGCTGGGCGTGTGATCGAGAAAGACGACGTGTCCGCCCGTGCCGGCGAACGCCCGCAGGCGGTCCAGCGCCGCTTGCGACAGAAGAGCCTCGCCCGGGAGAATGATCGTGCGATAGCTGTTTCCGCTGAGGGTCTCGAGCGTGCCCTTGCCGGGAATGAGTTCTGTCGCCAGCGCGTTCTCGTCCACGATGTCGAAATCGATCTGATGCTCGGAAAGCAGCCGCTCGGTGGATACGAAAGCGCGGTCCGCGGCTGCATCATTCAGCCACATAGAACTGGAAGGGATGTAGAGGCCCACGGATGCCCCGGGCCTTCCCATCGACATCAGATAACTCAGCCGCCGCACGTACTGCATCAAATCCGGGAAGCCAGGCTGGCTCATGAGCCCCGATGGAGGAGGGAAGGACGAACTGGTCGCAGGAAAGTACATCACCTCGATTTGATTGACGCCTCGCACCATCTCTTCATTCAAAATGTACCGCGCCTGCTCCGCATTTGGGTTCGGCCGGTACGCCGCGAACGTCTCCGTGAATGCCCTTGCCTTGCCGTACAGATGCGCCGCCGAAGACGCCAGGCGCGGATAGTCTGAGATCGTGTCCATCCATATCTGGTGCCAGATCGCATCAATCCCGGGGACCTCCACGTAGCGCATATCGCGGAAGAAGTCGCCCTCGGAACGAGTCAATTCCATCTCCAACTCTTCGTGGTTGATGTGCACCTGGTACGCGATGCCGTTCGCTGCGCACCAGTCCGCCTGCTGCTTGAAAAATCCAGCGGCAAACATCAAGGAAAAAACGTCCCAATAATCAGCCTTCACGCGCCTTTGTTCGTCGGTCATGTTCGGCGCAAAAAAGCTCGCCACGTACGGCCGCACGTCGTAGCCCTTTATCTCTTGGAAGCGGTCGAAGAATGTGGGCGTCCAGGGGAGGTTGTTGCCGATGGTGTAGTCCGGCTCGTCTCCGCGGAAGCCCATGATCGTTTTGCCGAACTCATCGCCCACATATTTCTTGTACTGCTCGTGTGTGAACGTCAGGTACTGCAACGTCGCCGCGGGATTGAGGTAGTCCTCGAGGGACTGCGAGCTATCCTTCGGGTGCTTCGGATCGGGATTTGTCTCCGAGCGAGTCGGCGACGTCTGGAACTGGTGCTCCACGACAAGCACCGTCCAGGTGCCCGGCGGAGCCGTCCAATTGACGGCGCCGTTCGTCACCGGCACAGCCTGCGAAGTACCGTCGCTGTTCACCGCCAGCACGGCCACCGTCGCCGGAGTGACGGCCTGCGACAATGTATCGCCGCCGGCGACAGGAATCTTTTTCGCCAGGGCCAGAGTCTGCATGCGCAGCTCCGGCTTCTCTTGCGTGAACTTGCCGCCCGCAAACCCGCTCGGATACCCGGCATCGTCCACGATCCAGACGCGCATGTCGCGCTTCTTGGCTTCCTGCACAAACACCTGGAAAAGCTTCATGAACGCATCGGAAAGGTATGGCTCGGGCATGTTCCTTCCGCCCGCCTGCACCGTGACCGTTTGGAAGCCCAGGGCTTTCATGCGATCCAAATCGCGGCGCATCACCGTTATGTCCATCACTCCGCTGAAGCCGTAGTAGGGCTCGGGTCCATATTCCGGAGGCGGCGTCACCCACCGGCTTGCCACCTCGGCCGCCGTGGGCATCTGTATCTTTTGCCAGGCCTGCTGGGCATGGGCCGGGATGTGGATCGCTATTGCCATCGCGGCCGTGAGGAGACCATTGCGCACTAGCCGACACATAATGTTCATAACTCTAATTCCTCCGAATTTGGCATCGTATCAGCGGCAAAACCGCTTTGCACTCTTCCAGTCGTCTTCTTCGCCTTCGCTTTTATCGCGCGCCGTCCGCCCATCAATTCATGGCGACGGGTTGAGGAGCTTTTTCATGTCGGTTTCAAAGTTCCCCCGCACATCAAAAAACACCCATCCGAGGGTGACATCATTCAAGTCGCTCGCTTTCGTGAACACGCCTGCCTGGACTCCGATCTCTTCCCACCCGGACGGCTCCTCCACATAGAAGCTGTCGAATGTCACATATTTGCGCGCCACTTTGCCCAATTGCCTCAACCCGTACCCCGGTTTCTGCCCAAGCAAGTTGTCATCGCCCAATAATCCGTAACCTCCGTGCGCGCCTTTTGGTGGCTGTAGCGGCAGGAGCGCATTCCAGAGACCCTGTACATCCGTGACGGTGCCGCTCACTTTCCTAACAAATGGTCCCGACTGGTAATTGTAACTAAAATGCATCGGCCCAACCGGCCCGGGCTTCCCCTCGGTCGTTGCAGCCGGTTTCTGTGTGCCCATGGCCATGGCTCCAAGCGCAATGCACAGAATAGGGACGCTCGCCCAGAAGCGCGCGATGCGCTTGACCGAACCCCTGATTCCCTTCACCGGCATTTCTCCACTTGAACTCATGGTTCTCATGGCTGGCACCTCCGTTCCGCTTTCATCTGTTCGTGTTTGGCTCGCCTTAAAATCTGACAGCCTTCAGAACACTTTCTCTTTGCTCGCAATTTCAAAATCCCGTCAATCCGCTCATAGCGCCATACGGTCCGCAATCTCCGATTGGCACTTCTTGCTCGCCCGCATCGTACCCCTCCCCCGCCCTCGACACAACGATCTTGCCGCCGTCATCTTCAGCCTGAATCAATGGGCCGGTTCAACCAGGGTTCTATAGAAGGGGATGTCAAGAGAAAACCCTTCTCCCACGGCACGAGAGGATGTATCTATTGCACCCAGCCCCTGCGCATGAGTGCGGTGGTTGTTTGCCGGAGGAGGATAGCTTTCGTGAAATATCTTTCGGTCGTGCTCGTCATAGCTTGCAGTTCGTTGCCGTGTCTTGCTCAATACTCTGACCAGTACAGCGCTTGCGACAAAAAGGCAAACACCCAGTTCGCGATGGATAAGTGTGCGTCTGAAGAGGCTGCACGCGTCGACAAACAGCGGGAAAACATCTACGAAGAGTTGCTGTCAAAGGCGGAAAGCCAACCCGAAGCCGTCGCGAAAATCAAGGCCGCCGAAACAGCTTGGATTACATACCGGGCCGCGTACATCGAAGCGATGTGGCCCGCAGAGAATAAACAGGCTGAGTACGGTACGATCTATCCGATGCAAGCTGACCTACTCTGGGCCAAGCTAACGCAGAGACACATAACGGACCTGAAGGAGCTACTGGCGGGTGACTTATCCCTTAGCCTTAGCACGGAGTGATTTTCGGATGCCGCACCCCCGCCGCGCGGACAGCTTGCCCAGCGTGGCGGGAGTCCCCTCGGAGTCGCTTGCCGCGCCGTAGCCTTGGCGACGAGCGTTTTCTGCGGGTGCCGCACCCTTCGTTTCTAAGGGTGCGGGTTTTGATTCTTACTCTCCGCCCCACCCTCTCCTCACCGACCGCAGCCCCAATGATTGTCATTCCGAGCGGAGAGGGGGCTCTTTTCTCTTCCGTCCGCCTTAGGCGGACGAGTCCCCTCGCAGTCGAGGAATCTCGTGGTGCCCGCGTATGCGGGCCCTAACTTGGTCGAGTCACCGTTTATGCCTCCTCAACGCACAGCCCGCTTCTTCACGCCCGAATCCGCCCCCGCCATGCACCCCAGCCTCTGATTTGGAATCTCAGGGTGCCATACCATTCGGTTTTTGCCGTGCGCTCTTTTCGAACACTTTTCGAACAGTGTACTCGCAGATTACTATTGACATTTCCGCACTTTTGTGATACAAGATGGCGTGGAATCGCAACAACTTTTCGAAATCTTTCCCTCCGTCCCGCCGCGGCGCGCCGGACCCATCGCACTTCGCACTCATCTGCACAAAAGTGTCTCTCCAAGCCCTTTGTTTTCACACTCATGCAAAAGAGTGTGCATCTCATTGAAAACACGAAACTTTAGCTCCCTTTCTTTTCATACTCATGCGCACTCTTTCGCTGTAAGTCCTTTGTTTGCCACACATACGCAAAACACCCCGGGGGTATATGTACCCCCTGCAAACTTCCCGGCCCAACTCGTCAACTCAAATCCTTTCTTATCTTCCACTTCCGCACTTTTTCGCAACCCAAAAGCCCAATCCGTCCAACCTCTTTGTTTTCAATCAAATCTGCGCTCTTTTGCACTCTTCCCCTGTAAGTCCTTTATTTGCCTCACTTACGCAAAACAACGGGTGGTATATACCCCCGCTGCTCCCCGGAAATCCGCAGTGTCACATGATCTCCAGGCAGCCATCCGTGGAACGTTCATGCCATCAAGCGTTTACGACGCGTCTTGCTGGAAACTACTCCTGGGGTGCGGGCGGTGGCGCGGCGAAGGCGCGACCGGCCCCGTCGCCGCCTGGACCCAAGTCGCGACGGGACCATGCTACTGGGGCAAGACGTTTGGTTGCGACTCTGGGTAGTGGACTGATTCTGTGCTGCTGGGAGTCCCGGAGGGACGTCACAAATTAGCCCACTGCGGAAGCGGTGGGGAAATGGATCATAGACGAACAGAAAACCCCGTCAGGGGTGACACATGAAGCTCAGCAACATGCAATTAGCCCACAACCCCGACTCTGGGGAGGAGCGAGCACTGCACTCGGGTTGTGCTAAAATAAATTCATGTCTGCCGAACCCGCGCACGAGGAAAAGCAATCGCACGAGCCTCCGCCCGCCGACGGCCCCGTGCTGCATCGCGTCTGCATCCAGTGCAACAACATGTTTCGCGTCACACCGGACCGCTACGACGCCAAGCAGTGCCCCAACTGCCACAAAGGCTGACTTCTCCCCGCTCCGCTTTTCATCCGCCCCGCGTTTGAATAAAATCTTCGCCGCCGTCTCAGGAGAGCCGGATGAAGATTCACAGCGACTACATCACGATTCAAACCGAGAAGAAGCGCGAATTCGTCAACATCACGAAGAACGTCAGATTCGCCGTGGAAAAAAGCGGCATTCGCGACGGCATCATCTTGATCTGCACCCTGCATTCCAATTCCGGCGTGTTCGTGAACGACGAGGACCCGGCGCTCATGCAGGATCTCGACGCCTGGCTGGAAAAGCTCGCGCCCGCAAGCGGCGCCTACCAGCATGGCCAGAAGGCGGAAAGCCCCGCCGGCGTGCACTTGCAGAGCATCCTGCTGAGTCACCAGGCGGTGATCTCGCTCGCCGACGGAAAACTGGAGCTGGGCCCGTGGCAACACATCATCTTTGCCGAGCTCGACGGCTTGCGCCCCAAGCGAATTCTGATCAAAATCCTGGGGGAGTGAAGAAACGCGCGCCTCGGCTTGCAAAAGAAGTGAAACATTCTTGTATGCAATCCGTAGTGACGGTTGAATGTGTGTGTTTCCCGGGCCTCTGCTCCTGAAGCAATGATCGAAACGCGACAACTCGGCAAGCTCTTCCACGACAAGAAGCGCGGTGAAATCCGCGCCGTGGACGGCGTCACCTTTCGCTGCGAGCCCGGCCGAATTTACGGCTTGCTTGGCGCGAATGGCGCCGGCAAGACGACCACTCTGCGCATGCTCGCCACGATCCTCGAGCCGACCGAGGGCAGCGCCACCGTTGCCGGGTTCGACGTGGCAACTCAGGCCGAGGAGGTCCGTCGCCACGTGGGTTTTCTTTCCACCGCCACCGCGCTCTACGCGCGGCTGACCGCCGAAGAGGTCGTGCGCTATTTCGGCCAACTGCATGGAATGGACGATTCCGCGATCTCGCAGCGCATGGACGCCATCTTCGCGCGCCTCGAAATGAATGAATTCCGCGACCGCCGCTGCGACAAACTTTCGACCGGCATGAAGCAAAAGGTCTCCATCGCGCGGACACTCATCCACGATCCCTCCGTCATGATCTTCGACGAGCCGACCTTGGGCCTGGACGTTATGGCCGCTCGCACGATCATCGGCTTCATCCGCGAGTGCCGCGATCAGGGCAAGACCGTCGTCTTCTCGACGCACGTGATGAGCGAAGCCGAAAAGCTCTGCGACATCATCGGCATCATCGATAAGGGCCGCCTGCTCGCGGAAGGCTCACTCGATGAATTGCGCAGCCGCTACCGCCAGACCGATCTCGAGGAAATCTTCGTCCAGGTGGTGGAGTCATGAGCCTGCGAAACATCGGCGTCGTCTATCGCAAGGAATTGAAGGATTCCCTGCGCGATCGCCGGACGGTCATCTCGATGATCGTCGTGCCGATCCTCGTGATGCCTCTGCTCACCATCGGCATGGGCGCGCTCATGGCCGACATCATAGGAAAAGCAAAACAGCAGGTGCCGAGAGTAATGGTTCTCGGCGGCGGAGACTCGCCGCAAGTCACCTCTCAATTGGCTGCGGCTAAAGATATCGAGATCGTTCCGGCACGCCCGGACTACGCGGACGAAATCTCCAATAAGCAGATTCGCGCGGCCGTGGAGATTCCCCCCGGGTTCGACGCGGCGGTCCAATCCGGACAACAGGTCACCGTCAAGATTTACGACTATGAAGGAGACCTCAACTCTGAACTTGCCGCCAAGAATCTCCACAAGTTCTTCGGCGATTACAGCGACGCCACGGTTCGCAAGCGCCTCGAATCGCGCAACCTCCCCGATTCCTTGATCACACCGTTCGACATCACTGAGCAGAATGTGGCAGCGCCGGAAAAAGTGACAGGCGCAATTATCGGCGGATTCGTTCCCTATATCGTGATCCTGCTCTGCATGATGGGCGCGATGTATCCCGCCATCGACCTCACGGCCGGCGAGAAAGAGCGCGGCACGATGGAAACGATTCTTTCGAGCCCCGTTTCGCGCCTGCATCTGGTGATCGGAAAATTCCTGATGGTGCTCACCGCGTCGCTTGCCAGCGCGGCGCTGGCGGTGACCTCGATGGGCGTCTCGTTCGGTATCGGCAAACATATGTTGATGAGCATGGCTTCGGGCAGCGACGCCAATGCACTGCAACTGACGGTCAACTTCAAATCTGTGCTCGCCGTCTTCGGAATGGTCCTGCCGCTCGCCGTGCTGTTCTCCGCGGCGCTGCTCGCGATTTCGCTCCACGCAAAGAGCTACAAGGAAGCGCAGAGCTACATTTCTCCGCTGACCATCGTCGTCATCCTCCCGGCCGTAGCGTCGGTACTTCCCGGCGTGGAGATGAACGCCCATCTCGCCCTCATTCCGATTCTCAGTACGAGCCTCATCAGCAAAGAAATCATGACCGGAACGTACCACTGGAAATACATCGCCCTGATTTTCGCGTCCTCGTGTGTGTACGCCGCCGCCGCCCTCGGCATCGCCGTCAAACTTTTTCAGCGCGAAGACGTCCTCTTCCGCACGTAAGGCGAACCGGCCCGAAACTTGGCGCGGCTGCCTTGTCTCATGCGCTGGTTTCCTCCATGTTAGAATCCTTCTCCTTATGGCCGACTCCCCGCTGATTTCCGTGCGGGACCTCACGAAGACGTTTCGCAGCTTCCACCGCCGGGAAGGCCTGTGGGGCGGCATCGTGAATTTATTCCATCGCGAGTATCGCGCGGTGCACGCGGTGGACCGCATCGGCTTTTCCATCGAGCGCGGCGAGATGGTGGGCTACATCGGCCCGAACGGCGCGGGCAAATCCACCACCATCAAGATGCTCACGGGCATCCTCGTGCCCAGCTCGGGCGAAATCGTCTCGAACGGTTTCGTGCCCTGGCGGCAGCGCACGGCCTACGTGCGCACCATCGGCGTCGTATTCGGCCAGCGCACGCAGCTCTGGTGGGACATCGCCGTGATCGAATCGCTCAAGCTGCTGCGCCGCATCTACGACGTTTCCGCGCGCGATTTCGCCGAGCGCCTGGAAACGTTCAACGAAATCCTCGGTATCCGCGATTACCTGAACACGCCCGTCCGCAAACTTTCGCTCGGTGAGCGCATGCGCTGCGATCTCGCCGCGGCGCTGCTGCACAATCCGCCGCTGCTCTTTCTGGACGAACCGACCATCGGCCTCGACGTCGTCGCCAAGGACCACATCCGCCAGTTCCTGCGCGCCATCAATCAGCGCTACCAGACGACGGTCCTCCTCACGACGCACGACCTCGACGACATCGAAGAGCTCTGCCGCCGCATCATGATCATCGACCACGGCAGGCTCCTCTACGACGGCCCCCTCGCGATGCTCAAGCAGAAACTCCTGCGCACCAAGCAGGTGAAATTCGCACTGCGCGATAAAGAGCAACTCGCCGGCCTCGCCGCGCTCGAGCGCGACGGCCTCAAGCTCGAACGCGTGGACGGCCTGACCTACCGCATCCTGTTCGACCGCACGCGCATTTCCACCGCCGATCTCGTCCGGCGGATTCTGGGCCTGGCCGAAGTGCACGATTTGCTTATCGAGGACGAGCCCATCGAAGAGATTGTCAAACGCATTTACGCCGGTGAAGATTTGCAGGAGGCTTTCGTCTGATGGTTTCGTCCCCGCAGGCCGCGGCCGAACGCGGCTGGGCGCTCGCCCCGCTTCTCGAGTTCAGCCGCATCGGCTTCGTCAACATCCTCGCATTCCGCCTCCGCTATTACACGGGCATCCTGACCTACGTCTTCAACGTGACGATCTACTATTTCATCTGGCGCGCCGTGTTCGGGCACGCTGCGGGGGCCGGGGCGGCTTCGCAAACCGCTTCGCTCGCGGGCTACAACCTTCCGCAAATGCTGACCTACGTTTCCGTCGGCTGGATCATGCGTTCCTTCTACTGGAACACGATCGACCAGGAAATGGCTTACGAAGTCCTGGAAGGCAAAATCGCGATGGAGCTGATCAAACCCGTCTCCGTGCAATGGATGTGGATTTTTCGTTCCGCCGGCGAGTCGCTGTTTCGGCTGGTCCTGCTTACGGCTCCGGCGGCCGTGGTGATCTCGCTGATTTTTCCGGTTCAGCGGCCGGCTTCGCGAGCGCAGATCGCGCCGTTCCTGCTGGCGGTGCTCGCGAGTTTCCTTCTCATGGCCGCGATCAACTTTTTAATCGGAACGTGCGCGATTCCGCTGAAATCCATCCTCGCGCTGATTCGCGCGAAGTTCTGGCTGATCGAGCTGCTCTCCGGCCTGCTGATTCCCATTCCGTTTTTCCCGCGCTGGGCACAGATCGTTTCGCACTGCCTGCCTTTCGAGCACATCGCGTACGCGCCGCTGCAGATTTATCTCGGCAAACTCGCGGGCGGGGCGGCGTGGCGCGCCGTGGCCCTCGCATGGGCGTGGGTCGCCGCGCTGCTCGCGCTCGGGCATCTCTGGTGGCAGCGCTCGCTGCAAAAGATCACGATTCACGGGGGCTGAGGTGAAACGCTTCCGAAAAGATCTCGGGCTGCTTGGCGAATATTTCGCGCAATACCTCAAGGTGCGCGTGAGCTATCGCGGCGATTTTCTCATCGGTCTCGTCACGAGCTTCGCCGCGACGGTTCTTTCATTTGGATTCATCTGGATTCTCTTCAAAAAGACGAGCACGCTCGCGGACTGGAGTTTTGGCGATATCCTTTTCCTCTACGGCTTTGCGCTGATTCCCTACGGCATCTTCAACGTGCTCAGCCCGAACCTCTACGATTTCGGCAGCGAATTCATCATGGAGGGCAAATTCGACCGCGTGTTGATCCGGCCGGTGAATTCGCTATTTCAGGTGATGTTCGAGAATTTTCGGATCGAGTCGTTCCAGGAAATCGTCACCGGAATCGGAGTCATGATCTGGGCGGGCTGGGGCTTTCACTACCACTGGTCGGCGGCGAGGATTCTGATGGTCGTCGTGTTCGCACTGTGCGGCGGGACGATTTACATTTCGATTTTCCTCATGCTGAGCACGTTTTCGTTTTGGTTCGAGGACCGCATCGGCATTCACCCGCCGGTGTGGAATCTCATCGCTTTCGGGCGCTACCCGCTTACGATTTACTCGAGCTACATCCAATTTTTCCTGAGCTGGATTATTCCATTCGGATTTGCGACGTTTTATCCGACGGTGCGATTGCTCGGCCGCCACGAATTCCGCACCTACGCGTCCCTCGCGCCCATGGTTGCCGCGGCCACTCTCGCGCTGGCTCTTTGGTTCTGGAACACCGGCGTCCGGCGCTACTCCTCCACCGGCTCCTGATCCACTCCTCCTCCCGCGCGTTCGGTTTCCGCTCCGCCGAGGGCGCGCCGCGCCTTCCCTTCATCGAACGCGTGCTCCCATCGCGCGATGGCAATGGTCGCAACTCCGTTTCCGATGACGTTCGTCACCGCGCGCGCCTCATTCAAGAAACTATCCACGCCCAGCAGCAGGACCAGTCCCGCGACCGGGATCTTGTTCATCGTCGCGAGCGTTGCCGCCAGCGTCACAAAGCCCGCTCCGGCCACGCCCGCCGAGCCCTTCGACGTCAGCAGCAGCACGCCCAGCACGACAAGTTGATCCGCGAGGGACAAATGCGTGTTCGTCGCCTGGGCCACAAAAATCGCCGCCATCGTCAGATAAATCGAAGTGCCGTCGGCGTTGAACGTGTAACCCGCGGGCAGCACCATGCCCACGAGCGACTGCTCGCATCCGAGCCGTTCGAGTTTTTCCATCATCTGCGGCAGAACCGTTTCGGTGGAGCACGTGCCGAAGACGATGAGGATTTCGTCCTTGATGTAGAGCAGAAAGCGCCACAGGGAAATTCTGCACGCCCACGCAATCGGACCCAGCACGCAGGCGATGAAGACCAGCGAAGTCAGGTAGACGCACGCCACCAGACGGCCAAACGACGCGAGCGTCCCCAATCCGTACTGCGCCACGATAAACGCCATCGAGCCAAACGCGGCGAGCGGCGCGAGATACATCACGATGCGCACGATTCCAAACAGCGCGTGCAGCGCCGTATCCAGCAGCTCGATCAGACGCTCTTTCCGCTTGCCCAGCCGCGAGAGCGCGATGCCCGAAAGCACCGAGATCAAAATGACTTGCAGGATGTTGCTTTCGACGAACGGGCCGAGAAAACTCGAAGGCACAAGATTCAGGAGAAACTCCAGCACGCCGTGCGGACGCGCCGCTTGCGTGTACGCCGCAACCGCCCCCGCGTCCAGCGCCGCGGGATTCACATTCATCCCCGCGCCCGGATGCGCAAGGTTCACCACGGCGAGACCGATCAGCAGCGCGAATCCCGAGACAACCTCGAAATAGACCAGCGCCTTCACGCCGATTCGCCCGACGGCCTTGAGGTCGCCCATGCGCGCGAGGCCCACCGTCACGGTGCCGAAAATAATCGGCGCGAGCAGCATCCGAATCAGCCGGATAAAGATGTCGCTGAGCGGTTTCAGTTTGACGCCGGCGTGCGGGAAAAAATAGCCGACAAGAATTCCCGCGGCGATTGCAACGAGCACCTGCACGTAAAGTTTGGAGATGAGACGTTTCATCGAAGCCTTTGGCCCGCCCCAGTGGCAGTCTAGAATGTGTCCCCTAAGCCGGCCTCAGGGGTTAAAACCCCTGATTTCTCGACGCTTTTCGGCACGGCTGAAGCCGTGCCCTGACGAGAGTCATCCGTGTGATGACATCTAGTCGCTCAGCGCTTTCATTTCGCGGTACAAATCGGCCTTTCCCTCGAAACCGATTCCCGCGAGATCCGGCATCGTGATGTAGCCATTCTCGACGCGCACGCCGTCGGGAAAGCCGCCGTACGGCTGGAACAAGTCCGGATAGGATTCGTTTCCGCCCAGGCCCAGCCCCGCCGCGATGTTCAGCGACATCTGGTGCCCGCCGTGCGGGATGCACCGCGTAGGCGACCACCCGTACTCGCGCAGCATCGCGAGCGTGCGCAGATACTCGACCAGGCCGTAGCTGAGCGCGCAATCGAATTGCAGCCAGTCGCGGTCCTTGCGCATCCCGCCGTAGCGGATCAGGTTGCGCGCATCCTGCATGGAAAAAAGATTTTCGCCCGTCGCCAGGCTGCCCGCGTAGTGCTTGCCGAGTTCGGCCTGCAACTCGAAATCCAGTGGGTCGCCGGCCTCCTCGTACCAAAACAAATTGTATTTCGCGAGCGCGTCACCATAGCGAATCGCCGTCGCGAGATCGAATTTTCCGTTCGCGTCCACGGCCAGCCGCTGACCGCGCCCGAGCACGCCAAGCACGGCTTCGATGCGTTGGACATCTTCCTCCAGCGGCGCGCCGCCGATCTTCATTTTCACGACGGTGAATCCGCGCTCCAGATAGCTGCGCATCTCGCGCTTCAACGCTTCGAGGTCCTTGCCGGGATAGTAGTAGCCTCCCGCCGCGTAGACGAACACGCGCCGGTCGAATTTCCCGTTGCCGTAACGCTCGGCAAGAAGCTGAAATAGCGGCTTGCCCGCGATTTTCGCCGTCGCATCCCACACGGCCATGTCGATCGTGCCCACGGCCACGGAGCGCTCGCCATGGCCGCCGGGCTTTTCGTTCGTCATCATGCAGGCCCAGATTTTCGCGGGATCGAGACTCGCGCCGCTCGCATCGAGCAAACTCTCCGGCTGCGCCTCGAGGATCCGCGGACGAAACCGCTCGCGAATCAGATTGCCCTGCCCGTAGCGCCCGTTGGAGTTGAATCCGTAGCCGACCACGCGCTTGCCGTCGCGCATCACGTCCGTGACGACCGCGACCAGACTCAGCGTCATCTTGGAAAAGTCGATGTAAGCGTTGCGAATCGGCGAGCCGATGGGTTTCGTGACTTCACGGATTTCGGTGATTCTCACTCGGCCTCCTCATTCCGTGCGGCGGTCGCGCGCGTCGAACGCGTAGCATACCACCCTCGCGCCAACCCGTTGCTGGATACGACTCCTGATCTTACTGAGTCACTCTTGTTTGTCTTCAAAATCGTCCGAGGGCGCGTATAATCTGCCTCCAGTTCGTTCCAGCTTACGAATTCACAGAGGTACATCATGAGTTTAGAGGATGACAGAGAGAGCTACTTGCGGTGGCAGGGACTTGCCATTAAGCAGCTCGGGAACACGATCAATCTCTTTCTCACGCTGGGCAGTGCAGCGATCTCCTTGGCCCTGAAAATTCTCATAGAATCGCAATCCCCGTTCCCAGGCGCCGCTCGCTGTCTTTTTTATTGGGCCTTGCTGTTTCTTGGATTCTCAGTCGGAGCAGCACTTTCGGCGAACTGCACAAGGGCTTTTGACTTTCGCCACACCCGGCGTGCGGCAAGGGAACGGATGAAGGATGGGAAAGACCACGATGAATTCCACGACAAGGCCGAATGTTACGGGAAGTGGACATGGCGGATCTTCTTGGGCCAGACGGTAACCTTCGGGCTGGGGGTGATCTTGCTTGCGCTCAGCATCGTGCTGGCGTACGCGGGCCGCATATAAGAAGGGCGCGGGGGAAACGCGGTGGCAGTTTGTTTATCAATACGAGGGCGGCCCGAGGCCCGTCCAGGCGGTACTGGATCTCGACTCGGCGTTCATTTCGGTTTCTGTAAGCCCACTTCAACACTAGCGATTGCGCCAGATTCCGATGTTCCACTAATAATAATTAGAATGCTTTTTCCTCCGCAGGAAATAATGGCGTCGCTCGATTCAGCCCCCGGATTCCCCCTTTCTCTGGTGCTGATTTCGCACGTTGTATGGCCCTGTTTCTCGAATTGAGAAATGACGGCAAAGAGGGCCCTCGCGAATTCCACGCCCTTTAGTCGATCATCTGGCCCCCAGTCCCCCCATACTTCCGAAAGTACACCCCCCTGGAATGCGACGTCGCCTAAGAAGTTGGAGGAGGAGTCGGGTTGTCCATTCCTACCGAAAACCATCCAGGAATCTCGGTTCCGGTCCAAGGGCTTAACGTCCGCCGACCTGGACAGTTCACTGAGAACCCAATCCCGAGGCATTCCGAGACGCAACTCCACGTTGCCTAATTCGATTGCGTCGGGTGAGGCTCCCTGGCTGCTCTCCGGCTCGTTCCCCGAAATCGGCAGGAACGCGGGAGGCGCCTTCGCGCTTCTGGTGATCAGATCCTTAACTTCGTTAATCGGTATCGCAAAATTGAGATTTTGGTCGCCTTCCAGATAGAAGCATACGACGCCGATCACTTGGCCTCTTTCGTTGAAGACCGGCCCGCCGCTGCTTCCCGGCGAGATCGGGGCTGAGATTTGCAGAATTCTTGGCCACTGCTGCAAGCTGCGGACGCCGCTGATTAGCCCGTTTGAGACGGTGTGTTCGAGGCCCTCAGGATTACCGATGACGACCACCGGCTCACCGACCTGCACTGCGTCGGAGTCTCCAAGCTGTAGACCTTGAGGGCCGCTCCTATCAAGTTTGAGGATGGCCAAATCCTTTTGACGGTCGAAGGAAACGACTGTGCGCGTATCGAGGACCCGGCCATCGGCCAGCTTGATCAGGACTTTCTTTGCGCCCTTGATCACGTGAAAGTTGGTCACGAGCAGCGAGCCGTCGCCGACCAGGAACCCGGACCCCAGATCCGTTGAGTTCTCGTCGGAGGAAACTATGAGGGCTACCATGGGGCCGCTTTCCGACAGAATCTGGGCGGGACTCTTGCTTGTGGCAGCAGGCCTCGCGGCTTGGCCGAAGGCTGGCAGCGGGCTCAAGAGGGAAAGTAGGAGCACAATAGCTGGCTTTGTCTTCATGGTTGCATCCTCCGAGCCATCGGATTCGCCGAAACCTCTGGAGATCCTTCGGGGGGCACTTGCAGGCCAATACTAACCGTTGTCCGGTTAATTGTGGAGTGGGGTGCGTGGGCTGGTGTTCAGGCCGAGCGGACGTGGTCGTTGCGCGTTTCCCAGGCGTTCGAGAGGCGCCGCACGGTGTCGCGCAGGCGGACGGCGAGTTCGGCAATCGTCTGCAGACGCCCTACGGCAGTGGGCGGTAGACCGTCACGCCGCGCCAGAAGCAGTTCCGCGTTGCCGAGAATTCCGGTCAGCGGATTATTGACTTCGTGGCGGAGGACCTCTCCGAAATCACCTTCTAATTCCTCGCCGGGAAAGTGAATCAGTCCCTCGGCTCTTTCCGCAAGGCGCACGCGCCGCTCGAGCAATCCCGCGACGATGGGCAGGAAGTGATCCGTACGGGAGACGAAATCCACCGCGCCCGATGTAATCAGGAAGGCGAGCTCGGACTGCATCCCCGGCGCGGCCGCCACGACGACGGGCGCCCACTCCGTCAGCAGCGCCACGGCGGAAGCCAGCGTCTCCTCCTGGCGATCGGGATTCACGGCGGACTCGTCCAGAAAAATCACCGTGGGCGGCTGCGCGCGAAAATTCTGGCGCGCGAGCTCGGCCGAAGCGGCCAGCGGCAATTGGTACTGGCCGCCGCTGGAGACGATCTCTCGAATGCATTCGCGCGTGACACCCGGGTCGGCGCAAACCAGAAACACATTTCGCTCTGCGGGACTCATCGTTTCCTCGATGCCGCCCGGGGGGCGGGGATTCCGCCGGATGCGGCTACTGGCACCGGCGCCGCCTCGCCTGGCGACGCCTGGTGCACAATTTGTTTCAACTCCTCGACCAGAAACGGTTTGGCGAGATACGGCACGCCGCTCGATTCGAGGAAATCGAGCGTGTGCGGACTCAGCGTATCGCCGGTCACAAAAATGAGACGGCGCTGCAGTGGATTGCCGGCGCTCACTAGGGCTTTGTAGAATCCCCGGCCGTCGAGATGCGGCATCTTCAAATCGCAGATCACGAGATCGTATTTCTGCTCGCCGAGACGTGCGAGCGCCTCGCGGCTGTCGAGCAGTATGTCCACGCGGTACCCTTCTTCAGCGAGCACGTCGGCAATCAGTTGCGCCACGGTCGGCTCGTCTTCCACGACGAGGATGCGTCCCCGGTGCGCGACGCTGGAAGGATGCTCGGCGATTTCCTGCGCGGGCTGGCCCGCCCGCGACGCGCGCTCGGGCGTGAGGACGGCGGGCGCGGCGAACGCGTTGGAAGCCCACTCCGACGGCTCCAGACCCGCAACCGCCATCATCGGGAGTTCGATCACGAAGGTGGCGCCATCGTTCGGCTGGCTCTCGACGGAAATGTCGCCGCCGTGTTCCTGCACGATGCCGTAAACGATCGAAAGCCCGAGCCCGGTGCCGACGCCGACGGGCTTGGTCGTGAAGAACGGATCGAAGATGCGCGAAATGATCTCCTGTGCGATGCCGGGCCCGTCGTCGGAAATTTCCAGTGCCAGCCGCTCGGACGAAGTGCGGCGCGTGCGGATGCGGATTCGCCCCTGCCCGCGGCCCAGTTGAATCGCCTGCTCCGCATTGACCACCAGGTTGAGCACCACCTGCAGCATCTGCCCCGCGTCCGCGAGAATCGGCGGCAGCCCGGACTCGAGCCGGACATCGGCCTCAATGTTCTCGACCTTCAACTCGTAGCCCCGCAGGGCGAGCGTCCGCTCGACGATTTCGTTCAAGTCCACCGGCCGGCGCTCGGGTTTCGCTTCGCGCGCGAAGAGCAGCAGGTTCTTGACGATTCTTCCGGCGCGCTCGGCTTCCTGGCAGATGCGTTTGGCGTCCGCGGAGCGCTCGAGGCCCGGCTGGCGGCCGAGCAGCAATTGCGCGTAGCCCTGAATGCTGGTGAGCGGATTGTTGAGTTCGTGCGCGATGCCTGAAACCAGTTGCCCGAGCGCGGCCATTTTTTCGGTGCGCAGCAGCTTCGATTGCAACAGCCGCTGGCTGGTGATGTCCCGATACACCTCGATCCATCCGAGGCGCATCCCCTGCGCGTCTCGCACGGGCCGGATGAATCGCTCGACGATCTTGCGCACCGGCTGCAGGAATTCGAGTTCGTCCCAGGCCGCTTCACCCGAGCGCTGCCGCCGTTCGCGCCAGCGCGCGAGGAAATCCGCCGGGTGCGCCGCGTGCGCGGAGAGCACCTCCGCCAGTTTGTCGAAATCGTCGAGTTCCTGCAGGCGGCGCGCCTCGAAGCCCATCACTTGTGCGAAGCGGTCGTTGGCGGCGCGAATCCTGCCGGTTTCGTCGAAAACCAGCACGCCGTTGTCGAGCGAATCAAGCAAGCCGCGCAGTTCGGACTCCGCTCTCGTCCGCTCGGTGGCGGACGCCTCCCGAGCGTTCAAGTCCTCAAGACACACCAGCCAGCCCGGCCGCGCCGCTTGCGACGGGCCTCCCGAACGCGCAGGCGTCCTGAGCTGCATTCGCGGGACCACGCGCACCGCCAAGCCATCCCGCAGAAGAGCCTCGAGGGGACGAGTGGCCGGACCCACGGGCTGCGTCGCCAAAGACTCCCGCCACTCCGCGAGAGCCTTTCGGGCCCCGGTCACGAACAAGTCTTCGAGGTGCACGGGCCCGTTGCGCGACGCATGCAAACGCAAGACGACGCGGGCCGCGCGGCTCGCCTGCGCAATCGAGCCATCGTCCTCGAAAACCAGAAGCCACTCGGTGGTGGAATCCAGCACGGCCTCGAGAATGGTTTCCAGCTCGGCCTCCCGGCCCTTCCGTGCCTCGCGCTCAAGTGCCAGACTTGCGATCGCCGCGTAGGGTTCGAGTTGCTTCACCGCTCCAGCTCCATCCAGAGCGGCAAATCCAGCCAGCAGCGCGCCCAGTGGCCGCCCGTCGAAATTGCCGAGCGGCAAAGCCACTGTATGGCCCAGGCGGCCGGGATTCGCGTCCCTGGCTGCCTGGTCGCCTCGCGGCGATTCCGGCTCCGCGCGACCCGGAAGAAGTGCCGCCGCCGATTCCACCGGCCGCGCCTCGCTGAGGGCTGCGCGCCAAAGCTGCGCGGCAGCCTCTCCTTCGAGGGCCTGCCGCCAATGCATTTCTCCCGCCCATCCCTCGCACTGGCTCAGCGGCGTCTCCCTGCGTGCCAGGGCCACGAATTCGGCATGAGCGTAGAGGGCCGAGGCCTGCGCGATCTCCGCGAGCGTTGCGTCGGGTCCCGCATCGCTTTGGGCCGCGAGCAGCATCCGGGAACGGGTTTCAAGCTCGATCTCGATCCGATTTCGGCGTTCCGAGTCCCGCCGCTGCGCCACGGCCAGCGCAAGCTCATCTCCGATCGCGCGAAGAGCAGCCGTGTCGACACCATGGTTGGGCTGCCGGTGGGCGGCCATTGCGAGGCCCAGAGCGACATCCCCGGCGCGGAGGGGAACCCACAGCACGCTTTCCATATCTGCGAGCGCGCTTACATTCGGGAACCCGAAGCCGGATCGCCGCTCCGCGCAAACGACTTCGCGCCCGTTCAGAAGCTTCTTCCAAGACGGGGCTGAAAGATCCAGGTGATTCCAGTCCTGTGGAAAGGTAGATTTCGAGGGGCCGCCCACCAGGCCGCTTGTTCTGCCCGAACCATCTTCCGAGAGCAGCCACACTCCCGTTCGATCAGCGCCGCTGGCAGATCGCAGCGCGTTCACGGCCAGATCGAGCAATCCCTCGACGGTTTCCCCTCGCGCGGCAGCGCATGCGATTGCGCCGGGAGTGCTCCGCAATCGACGGCCTTGACCGCCGCCCCCGAGCCGCCAGGATCGCATCCAGTTCGTCGCCCCCATCACATCGCTCCATCAGCGCGACTGGATCACGAGGTAGCTCAGCAGAGCCGCACTCCCGAGGAAAACAACAATCTCGACGGCGCGCCGCACGCCGCGATACCAAAGCAGTGGCATTCTGTAGGTCACCGTATCCCCCAGGAGGATTGCCTTGCACAGCAAGCGCCAACGGTGAGTTCGCCACAAAGCTCAGGGAATCAAGCAGATAGGCGTTAGTCATTCGCTTTTTCTCGAGCGCATCTTCCCACTCCGAGACTCCGGCATCGCGCCTATTCCATTCCGGTATCTCGGTGCTCCGGGACCCTGAGGAAATCACAACTGTGGGCGGAGGCTGATTCGCGCCAATCGAGGGCGCCTGGGGGCACTTCGTTTGTTGGAGGGCTGATGCGGTTGGGAAGCGATTACGTCCGCGATGACGGGCTTCGTCCGTCCAGTCGGCGTACGGCTTGCAATACTTCCGTATCGACTGGCGCGGTTCTTGGCACCGCGTCACGCTTCGCCGGCTGGTTGGCCCTGTCCCTCGTACTGTTTGAGCTTCCGGTACAACGTGGTCTTTCCAATTCCGAGCAGCCGCGCCGCCGCCAGCTTGTCGCCAGCCGTCTCCCGCAAGGCACGAAAGATCGCGCGGCGCTCAAGCTCCTCAAGCGGCACCAGTTCGTCCTGTTCGGGCAGTTGCTCGGGCTGCGTATTCTGCAGGTTGGACGGGAGATCGCCCACGTGCAGAATGGGGCCGGTGCCCAGGGCCACAGCGCGCTCGACGGCGTTCTCGAGCTCGCGGACGTTGCCGGGCCAGTCGTATGCCATCAGACGCCGCATCGCGTCGTCGGAGATGGTGCGCACGTGGGCTTGTGGCTCGCTGAATTTTTCAAGGAAAGTGCTCGCGAGAAGCGGGAGATCCGTTCGGCGCTCGCGCAAGGGCGGGATCTTGATCTGGACCACGTTGAGACGAAAATAGAGATCCTGGCGAAATACACCCGATCGAATCGCCGCTTCCAAGTCCCGGTTCGTGGCCGCGATCACCCGGGCTCGAACGCCCACGCGCTCGGTCGAGCCGACCGGCTTGATCTCGCGTTCCTGCAACGCGCGCAACAGTTTGGCCTGAAGATCCACGGGAAGATCGCCGATTTCATCCAGGAATAGCGTTCCCTCTCCGGCCGCTTCGACCAAGCCCTGTTTGGAATGCTGGGCTCCGGTAAAAGCCCCTTTCACGTAGCCGAACAATTCGGATTCGATCAGCGTGGGCACGAGCGCCGAACAATCCACCGGTACGAACGGCTTGTTCCGCCGCGGACCGGAAAAATGAATCGAGCGAGCCACCAGCTCTTTCCCCGTCCCGCTCTCTCCCAGAATCAAGACCGGATAGTTGTGTTGCGAGACCTTTTCGATCAGCCGGTAGACCCGCTGCATCTTCTGCGAAGTGCCGATCAGCCCGCCGAAACCCGGACGCGTCCGAAGCTGCTCGCGCAGGACGCGATTCTCTTGATCCAGCTCGATACCGCGGGCCACGCGTTCGAGCTTCGAGCGAAACTCCTCGACGTGAAATGGTTTCGTCACATAGTCCACGGCGCCCAAGCGAGTGGCTTCGACGGCAGTTTCGATCGTGCCGTACTGCGTCAGCATCATCACCGTGATCTGCGGATAGTGCTCGCGAATCCGCTTCAGCAGCTCGATCCCGCCCAACTGCGGAACCTTGAGGTCCGTGACCACGATGTCCAGCGGATACTGCTCGAGAACCTCGAGCGCATGTTCGGTCGTCGCCGACGTATGCACCTCTAAACCAGCATCCAGCGCGACATCCCGGCACAAATCTCGCGTCGTGGACTCATCGTCCACAATGAGCAAACTCAGAGTAGATGCTTTTACGGACGTTGTTTCCGGACTTGCCTCAAGTTCCATTGCGAAGACCTCGTCTCAAAACAGGAGCAACGCCTGTGCCATTTCGAGTCGAGACCCAAACCAAGTCAAAACAAAGCACTTAGTTATTGTTCAGGAACTTATTCTCAGTGCTACGGTAGTCCCAATTAGGGAATCCTGTCAAGACCACAGCCCAGAATCAGCCCGTAACCATCTTTCTTTCAATAGAATGCAAGAATGGGATTCCCGGAAGGCCCAAAATGGAACAATCATGACCTGCCCCACGTTTTTGGTCCAGTCATAAGCTAGCACTCCGGGGTTCCCGCACATCCGATTTAAGAGCCTTCTCAGGGACGCCGGGATCGCTTTTGAGGAACTGAACAGCTTCTCCGACCCCGGCGGAAATCAGAGGTGAATACGAGCCGACGAAACAGCTGACCCGCGCTGATATATTATCTCGCCCGCAAACTGCCGGTCCCCCGCGCGGACTCAGCTTGGCATTGACGCACGCTGCTGGTAGATTCGCTCTGGGACTCATGGCATCGCTGGGAAGAAAACCAATGCCCGATACGATCAATCAGCAAATTGAACCACCTGCTCCCGAACGCGTATTGATCGTCGAAGACGAGGACAACGCACGGCAAGGTTACGAGGCGCTGCTCCGAAAATGGGGATACGAAGTTCTCGGCGTGGGAAGTGCTGAGGCCGCGCTCGAACGCATGCCTGATTTCTCGCCCGACGCTCTCATCGCGGACGTCGAATTGCCCGGGAAGAACGGCCTCGAACTACTCGAGACGTTACGCGAAACGGGCGAGCTTCAGCATCTCCCGGCGATTCTCATCACGGGCAAGGGCAGCGAGGAACGCGTTATCTCCGCGATCCAATCCGGCGCATTCTGGTACATCGAGAAACCCCTCAAGGCTGCGGTCCTGCGCGCTCTGCTCGATCGCGCCCTGGGACTTGAGCACGACCGGCGGCAAGTCGCCGCTCTCACACGCCAGTTGCGCGAAGCGGGGCGCTTGGGGGAAATCGTCGGCCGGTCGAAGCCGATGCAGGACGTCATGCGCCTGATCGAGCAGGTCGCGCCGTCCATGGCATCCGTGCTGATCACTGGGGAAACGGGCTCGGGAAAGGAAATCGTCGCGCGCACGATTCATCAGCTATCGCCGCGGTGCAACCGGCCGTTCGTCGCCATCAATTGCTCCGCGATTCCCGAATCGTTGATGGAAAGCGAAATTTTCGGTCACGAGCGCGGCGCGTTCACCGGCGCGGCGGAACGCCGCATTGGATGTTTCGAGCTGGCCGATGGCGGCACGCTGCTGCTCGATGAAATCGGCGAGATGCCCGCCCCGACGCAAACCAAGCTCCTCCGCGTGCTTGAGGACCACAAGGTTCGCCGGCTGGGGAGCAAGACGGAGACCCCCGTGGACGTGCGCGTGCTCTCCGCCACGAACAAGAACCCCGAGCGCGCTGTCGGAAAGGGAGAGCTGCGGCAGGATCTCTACTTCCGGCTGAACGTATTCCACATTCATTTGCCGCCGCTGCGCGAGCACAAGGAAGACATTCCGCCGCTGATCGAGGGCATACTGCGCGACCTCAACGCGAAATACAATCGCCAGATCCGCGGCGTCAGCGCCGAGGTTCTCGACCAGTTCAAGAGTTACACGTGGCCGGGCAATGTCCGGGAGCTGCGCAACGTGATCGAACGTGCGGCCATCGTTTGCGACCGGGACGTCATCGGTCGCGCCCACCTGCCCGACGAATTTGGCCGCGGCGCGCCGGCCGGCGCCGCCGAGCTGTCCGCTCTGCGGTTCCCCGTCGGCACCACCGTCGAGGCCGTGGAGCGCGAATTGATCCTGCAGACGCTCGCCGCGACGCTGAACAACAAGACGCGCGCCGCGGAACTCCTGGGCATCAGCCTCAAGACGCTCCACAACAAATTGAAAGAGTACGAATCGGCGGATTCATCGGAGGTCTGAGGCCCCCGTCATGCACCTTCGCCTCAAGACAAAGATCACGCTGACAATGGCCGCGCTCGTTCTTGCCGTCGTCGCGCTGAACTCCTCCCTCTACGTGGCCTCTCTCGAACGGCAGGTCGTCCGTCAAGTCGACGGCCGGGCAAACATCGTTGCGCAACAAGTTTTCTTCCAAGCTCAGAACGCATTATCCGAGGCCGCCGTCTCAGGCAGCTCGCCCGCCTCCGACAGCCCCGCCGACATGCGCGCTTACGTGCGCGACGCCTTGGCCAATAGCACCGCGCTCGAGTCATTGATTAGTGGGGAGCTGGGCTACTCGTCCTTCGTGTACGAAGTGACCATCGTGGACTATAACGGCACGGCGCTGATTTCGAGCGACTCTTCCCTGCTCGACCACACCGTCCTCCGGCGCAAGCCGCTCGACCAGCTCGTCAACAGCGGATCGCTGGATCAGTTGCGCGTGATTTACGGCCCCCCGCGCTCCTACGAAGTCACCTACCCGTTCAAACTCGGCCCTGCCGGGCGCCAGGTTCCCTTCGGTGAAATCCGCGTCGCGGTGCAGACCGGATTGCTGCGCGGCGAAATTACGCCGAGCCTGCGCTCGGCGGGATGGCTCGCGTTCGGCTCGGTCCTTGCGTCGGTGTTGCTGGCCGCGGTCGTCTCCAGCGTTTCGCTCTCTCCCCTCGAACGCATCTCGGCGCAGTTGGATCGCATCTCGCGCGGCGAATTCGATCCGCAACCCGTGACAACGCGCGACGAATTCGGCCAAGTGAGCAGCAAGATCAGCCGGATCGGCCAGCAACTCCGCGGCGTCCAGGAAATTTTCAGCTCGCTCCGCGAAAACCTCGACCAGGTCCTCGGCGGCCTCGAAGATGGACTCCTGCTCTTCACGCGCGACGGCCGCGCTGTGATGATCAGCCCCGCGGTCGAACGATTCCTGGGCGTGCCCGCAGACCAATTGCTGGGCCGCATGGCCGACGATATCTTCCCTCCGGGCCATCCCGTCCGGCGCGCGCTGGGCTTGGACGAAGGAGCCATCATCCCGGTCACGACGGAGGTCGAACTTCCTTCTCGCAACGGCGAACCGCCGCAACACGTGGGGGTCGGCGCGCAAGCGATTACCGAAGGCGGGACGCGTATGGGCGCCCTCGTGACCCTCACGGACCTGGAATCGCGCGAGCGAATCAGCACGCAGTTGCAGGTCTCCGAGCGGATGGCCGCGCTCGGCCGGATCACGGCCGGCGTGGCGCACGAAGTGAAGAATCCCCTCAATTCCATGCGGCTCTGGCTGGAGAATTTGAAGGAAAATCTTCCGGCCGACGAAGCGTTGCCGATGCAGGCCGTGAGGGTGCTCGACAGCGAAATCGACCGGCTCGACACCGTCGTGAAGCGCTTCCTCGATTTCACGCGCCCGGTCGAGTTGCATCAGGAAGAGACGCAACTCGCCGACGTGCTGGACGACGTGGTGCGCGTCGCGCGGCCCCAGATCGAAAAGGCGAAGATCGAAGTCGAAACGCACTGGGCCCAAGGGCTCCCGGCCGCGCGCGTGGACCGCCAACTGCTCCAGCAGGCGCTGCTGAATCTTGTGCTCAACGCGGTGGAAGCGATGCCCGATGGCGGGCGCCTCACGCTTACGCTCGAACGGCGCGGCGAGATGGCCGAAATCCAGGTCAAGGATACGGGTCGCGGGATCCCGCCCGAGCATCGCAGCCGCGTCTTCCAGCTTTTCTTTACGACGCGGCCCGGAGGCAGCGGGATCGGACTTGCCAGCGCCTTCAGGACTATTCAATTGCACAATGGCGCGATCGATTTTGAAACTGAAGTCGGCCGTGGCACGTCGTTCCGGATAGAACTTCCCCTCGAACGCCCCGGCGAGGCTTCGCCCCGCTCGCGTGATTCGAGGACGACCGTGGAACACAACGCATGAAACTCCAATCTGCGGCGATTGCCGGTCTTTTCTTGACTGCTGCGTTCGGAATGAGCGGCTGCCAGCGAAATATTGTCAGGGCCGCTCCGCCCTCCGTCTCCACTCCGCCGGAGACATTGCCTCCGCCGGCAACTCCGCCGCCTCAGGCTACGACAACATCCGTGCCTCCATCCGAGCCGAAACCTGCGCCGGAGCCTTCCACGCCGCCCGTCAAGCCCGTGCCCGTTCGCCCGAAACCCGCGGCTCAATCGGAACCGGCGCCGGTTGCGCCGGCGGAACCGAAACCCGCGGCTCCGGAGATTGCGCCGGAACTGACCCCCCAGCAACAATCGGCCGACGAGCAGCGAACCGCCGACGACATTCAGGCCGCGGAGAAAAATCTCCAGATGGCTGCCGGCCGCCAGCTCAACACTTCGCAGGAGGATCTGGTCGAGAAGGTGCGCGATTTTCTCGGCCAAGCCCACGAAGCGATCCGCGCGGGCGATTGGGTGCGCGCCGGCAATCTCGCGCACAAGGCGAGAATTCTCTCCGACGAATTGGTGAAGTCCCTCTAAGCCCGCAGCGCGCTCCACAAGAACAATTGCACGGGCCCGCCTGCGGCTGAACTTCCCGCGATGCGCGCGGCAACCGGAGCGCGGCGTCCTGCGCGAACGCATAGAGCCGCAAATTGCGCTAAGATGGAAGAATGCCTGCGCACGACGTCATCGTAATCGGGGGCGGCATCATCGGCGGCTCGATCGCTTGGGAGCTTGCGCGGCGCGGCGCGAGCCCGTTGCTCCTGGATCGCGAGGCGCGGAGCCAAGAGTCGTCGTGGGCCGCGGCGGGCATGTTGCAGACCGCTCCGGATAGCGCCGAAGTGATTCCGCTGGTGCCGCTGGGGCGCGCAAGCCTGGCGATGTACCCGCAATTCGTCGCCGACATCGAGAAAGATTCCGGCCGCAAGGTGAGTTTCCGCCGGCACGGGGCGATGGAAGCGCTGTTTTCCGCGGATGCGGAGCGCGAACTCAGCACGCTCGTTGCCCTGCATCACGGGATCGGACTTTCCGCGGAGCCGCTGCCGGTCGAGGAAGCGCTGGCGCTCGAGCCCGCACTCAACAGCGGGGCGCGCGCCGCGGCGCTGATGCCCGACGAAGCGGCGGTGGACAATCGCGCGCTGACCGAGGCCGTGCTCGAAGCGGCGCAAGAGCGCGGCGCGGGATTTCGCGGAGGCGCCGAAGTCACCGCAATCGAGATTCGCGGCGGGTCCGCGGGAAAGCGCGTCGAAGGCGTCGTGACTCGGGACGGAAAGCGCCACGCCGCAAAGCAAGTCGTGCTGGCCGCGGGCTGCTACTCATCGCGGTTGGAAGAGGCGCGGCGCTTTGCGCCGACGCGGCCCGTGCGCGGCCAGATGGTGGGACTGCGATCGTCCGCACCGCGGCTGACGCGTGTCCTGCGCTCCACGCGCGGCTACATTTCGCCGCGCAACGATGAGAATCCGCAATGGCTGATTGCCGGAAGCACGCTGGAACACGCCGGCTACGAAAAACGCGTCACGCCCGACGGGTTGTCGCGCGTGCTGGACGCGGCGCAAGAACTCATTCCCGGACTGCGCGACGCGGAAATCATCGAGACGTGGTGCGGTCTGCGGCCCGACACGCCCGACCACCTGCCGATTCTCGGGCCCACCGACGTCGAAGGGCTGGTGATCGCCACGGGCCACTATCGCAGCGGAATTCTCCTCGCGCCGATCACCGCAAAATTAATTTCCGAATGGATCGCGGAGCGCCGGGTTTCGTTCGATTGGGAAATCTTCAGCCCGCTGCGCTTTGCCGACGCGCCTCAATCGGCTTGACCGGGCGGCCCGACCGGGCCGGCAAAATCAAAACGGAATCGGATTCCTCATGCGCTGCGGCTCGCGGTTCGGCGGGCCCGGCAGTTCCGGCGCCCGGCCGGGATCGGTGAAATTAATTTTGCTCGCGTCAAGCGACAGCGGATGATCGATCACGACGTCCACGGTCGTGCCGCGCGGCAATTCCAGCTCGGGCCCGCGCGTCAGCAACACGGTTGCGAGTCCCACCGCAGCGCCGACTCCGGCGCCGATGCCCGCGCCTTCCACGCTGCGTCCCGCCACGCCGCCGACCGCTGTGCCAATGCCGGTGTCTTCGATCACCGTTGCGGCGTCGTCGGCCTTGTCCGTGTCACCGTGAATCGTTCCCTCTTTATCCACCGATTCATTGCCGCCGGTGCCGGCGTTGGTCGGCACCGCGCCGAAATGCACGGTGTAACCGTTCGGCAGGATCATCGTCGTCAAACGAATGCGCAATTCGCCCGTGCCCTTCACGCGGCCCGGCCGCTTCGCTTCCGTGATTTCACCCTGCACGTAGGAACCGGCGGGAATCACGATCTTGTCGTTGAGCACGATGGGAAACAGCGTCTCGAAATAAACCGGATCGCCCGGATGCGCGTTGCGCGTAGTGATCGCGTTGTGCAAAACGAGCGGGAGCTTCGTTCCCGACGGGACAACGATCCTCGCCGGGGCAGGCTGCGCGGCGGGCGTTGCTGACGTGGCGTTGGTTGTTGCGGGCGCGGGTGTTGCGGACGCCGCAGGCGCCGAAGAATCCGGAGCGGGAGTTGGCTGCGCTGCGGGGGCTTGCGCAGGAGCCGATGCGGCCGGGGCGGGAGCGGGCGTCACAGGGCCCGCTTGTTGCTGCGCGAACGCCCCGACACCGAAGCACAGGACAAGGGCCAAAACACTCGCCGGTACAATTCGCATCGGTTTCCTCCGTTTGCCCGTACGATGCTCCCCTGGCAGGACGCGGATGCCTGAGTATACTCCGTCTACGTCACACGGGAAGCAAGGGGCGCGGCGCGGGATTGCGGGATTTGCGTCGAGAGGCGCGCAGGACTTAGTCTGCAAGGCTCGGAGGAGGAGACGATGGCGAAGCTGGCGCTGGTGTACGGGATGAGACTGTTTCCGGCGGAGGAAGTCGCGGAAGTGCAGGAGGCGACGCTGAAGTTGAAGGACGGCCGGACGGCGCGAATCACGTTGCACTTGATCGAGGGAAGCAAAGAAGAAATCCAGGCAACGCTCGACCAATCGGTGGGAGCGTTCTTCGATCTTTACCCGGAGATCTGAGCGGGCGGCCAGGGAAAGGCCACGCGGGCCGACTCGATCTGTTAACTCGGAAGGCACTCCTCTCCCCCCACCCCCCGTGCTTTCACGTAAGTGTTGGGAATAAAGGACTTGCGAGGCGAAAACACGTAAGTGTTGATTATAAAGGACTTGAAGTTGTGTGTTTTCAATGAGATGCGAAAAGTGGGGTAAATTTTTGTAAGTGTTGCAACTAAAGGACTTAAAGTCCTTTGTTGTGTATGACATTCGAGGGTTGCACAAAAATGGTGCAATTTTGAGGGTTGCGGTCGGGAGGGCCCTGCCCGCCTTCCCGATCGGATCGGGACTCGCACAAAACGCTCGTCGCCGAGGCCTTGGCAGGGCTCGCTCAGGACTCGTCCCGAGGAGACATCCGGGATGCAAGAAGGGCACATCCTTTGCCGGATGCGAGGGCGCGACGGGTTGAAATTCAGCGTACACACCACAGAGTAGCAGATGTGTATAGTATTGTCAAGTCTTTTCTGAGTATTCGAAAAGTGTTGCAAAGAGAAAGACCCCACGTTCGCCCTTCAAGGCGGGGCGAACATAGGGCACCCGCACTCAATCACGTCTGTCCAAACATGGTCAAGGCAGCTCCAGACCAAACGAGAAAGAGTATCGCTCCAGGCAGACGCAGGTTCATTCGTTCTTCGAGAGAAGAATCCAGGCGACCTTTCCCCTGCGGATGCCGAATTTAGCTGCACTCAGGTCGTCCGGTAAGCCTGTGAAGAGGAATACCTTGTCTCCTAGGTCGGGTCTATCCGCGCTATTGGGCCGGTAGCCGTGGATGATCCAAGCGTAATCACTGGCATCAATTCTATATACACTTGACGGCTTTCCGTAGGCCTTCAAAACTTCTTGTTCCGTGGCTCTAAGTCCAATACCATCTTCGGTCTTCCAAGCTACCAAGTCATCTCGGGCAACATACACTGGTTTGTCCCTGCAGTTTTGAAAATCGCTCAGCAGGACGTCTCCCGCTACCTTCGCGTCATAGACCGGAACCATGCGGGTGAGCACGAGGAACGTCTTGCCATCCTTGGACTGGTAGCAGAAAACATCCCCGGCCGTGGATGACGGCGGGCCAAGCCGTTCAAACAAACTTTTCATGGAAACATCTTTGTCGATACGAAAAGGGCCCAGAGCCTTCGGCCCCGCATAGTCTTGTCCGTTCGCGGAGCCTGCCCCGATCAAGGCAACGACCGCCAGCGTACGCAATGACTCCAACATGGGCTACTCTCTTACATACGGAATCGGAGTACCTGGGTTAGCCGCTTGAGATTCGGTGATGGCTTTTCCCAGTTGCGCGGCACGGCCTTTCGTTTTCTCTCGGCCACGCCTCACGGATGGATGATACCACTGCCATAAGTCAACGCGGAGTTACGATATAGGGTTTGCGGGGGCACGTCCTTTGACACTTTTGAAGGGCGGGGATTTTGGGCTGATTGGCTTCGCCCATTTGTGTCGCCCGCTGGGGCTTACGTGAATCGGCTACCGTTGCCCAGGGTTTCCACCCTGGGCTAAATTGTTCCGCCCCTCCGGGGCTGGGGCAGCATTGCGGGCGGAGACGAGCTCCCTTCGACTTCGCTCAGGACAAGCCGCCCCTACGGGAAACCAGACGGAACCACGAGATTCTTCGGCCTGCCCCAAGCGGCGCGCCTCAGAATGACAACAATTGTTCGTGTGCGCGGTGTGCGGGGGAAAGCGCACAGTCAAGAGTGACTGTGCTACTGGGGGCGGCGGGCGAGATGGCAGAGAGGGTGGGGCGGAGAGAGCGGGCGGGAGGATTTCAGATTTGAAATTTGAGATTTCAAAGGAAGACGGGGAGAGAAGCGCACAGTCATCCGCGTTCGCCAAGGCCCAAGGCTTCGGCGGGCACGGGAGTGACTGTGCTACCGGGGGGGCTAGAGCGCGCCTCACAAAAAGCGCGACCGTCCATTTCATCGACCTCAGCGGCTGAAGCCGCGCTGAAAACAAGCCACTTACGGCACGACTGAAGTCGTGCCCTGACGCGAGAACCGGGTTGCTACACACATTCTAAGACCCCTGATTTCTCGACGCGATTCGGCACGGCTCCCGACCGGGTCGGGACAGGTTCCGCCGTGCCCTGACGAAAACCATTTATGAGATGACTTCTAGCGGTTGCCGAAGTTTTCGGGGTCGTAATCGGGGGAGCCGGGGGCGGGCGTGTTCGCCGAAATGAGGACGACGCTCTGTCCGGTCAGCTCGAAGCGCTTGCGGCATTTGCGGCAGGCGACCAATTCATCGACGCGCACCATGTAGGAGCGGGCCTGCTCGAATTTCTTTTTGTCTTCGGCGCCGGCGCCGCGCGGCAATTCATTTTTCTTCGTGCGCACGATCCAACGGATGGGATAGCTGTCTTCGCGATGGCAGCTCGGACACATGAGCTGAATGGGCTTGGTTTCCTGGCGCTCGTTGTAGAACTGTCGCTCGTCCATGGGATTCTGTATTGAGACCTCTCTGTCAGACCCTCAGCGGCTGAAGCCGCAGTGAAACCGCGCCAAGTGCGGCACGACTTAAGTCGTGCCCTGACGAACCAAATTGCGGCACGACACAGGGCGCCCTGACGAACTCAATCGCGGCACGACACAAGGCGCCCTGACGGAGAGCGACCGCTTGGCGCCGAGCCAGTGCTCGGATCCCTAAGGGGAATCGTGAGACATCTGCCCGAGCTGGTTGATTGTAACAAACTCGCGGCCGGCGTCGCGCCACCGCGGCAGCCAATGCGCCAAAGCCGCAACGACGTGGCGGCGGTCGCCGTTCAGGGCGCGGCAATCGCCGTCGTGGAGCAGGACGATGTCGCCGCCCCAGCCGCTGCGCTTGCCCACTCGAGCGAGCCGCGCGATCAATTGCTCGGCGGGCTGCGGTTTCCAATCGTAGCCGATGACGGACCACATCGCGACGCCGCGCAATCCCGCGCGCCGCACGGCTCCGCGAAGTTGCGGGCCGCGAAAACCGTACGGAGGGCGCATCCAGAGGGGCGGCGCGACGGGGGACGCAGGGTCCGAGCCGACGGCGCGCGCAATCGCCTCCTGACAGCGCGATAATTCTTCTTCGATGCGGCGCGAGGAGAGAAACGTGAGAGCGGGATGCGTGTCAGTGTGGTTGCCGAGGGCATGTCCGCGGGCGACGACTTCGCAGACGAGACCCGGGCAGTCGCGCACGAATCGGCCAATCAGAAAAAACGTGGCGCGAACGGAATAGCGGTCGAGCAGATCGAGGAGCTGCGGCGTGGCGGCGGGATTGGGGCCGTCATCGAATGTGAGCGCAACGTCGTTCGCGCGCGGGGTGTGGCGCAGCGTCGGGCCGAACAATTGCGAACCGGGATGAAACGCGCCCCACGCGGCGGCTCCGGCGCCGATCGCGAGAACGGCGGGCGGGGCGATCCATGCGGGATTCACGCGGGGCCTCCCACTGCGATAGGCCGGGGATGATGGAAGTGTGCGCGCACAGGATTCGCCGCTTGGCACATTCTCGCACGGCGCGTATTTTGGAACCACTCCCCCGCTCCAAAGTAACTATATAGGGTGGGCCAGCGTCTAAGGCATCACGAGGCCAGACGGGGAAACGAAGCTGCCGTGGGTGCCCGCGCTCCCGCGTTCCGCAAGCGAACCTGCCATAACAGGGAAGCGCGGCGAGAGATACGGCTCAAACGGATGGGTTAGAGGAGCACCTGGAAGTGTATCGAAGGGCGCTGTTTTCCATATTAGTTTTGAGCGTTACTGGCGCCTGCGGGCTGGCCGCGCAGCAGAATGACGCGAATCAGTCCGGGCAGGCGCCGACGTCGCAGGGGCCGCAGGCGCCGCAGGGACAGACCTCCGCAGCACAGCCCAACACACCCGCAACCCCGGCCGCGAACGATTCGGAGACAGCGAGCGTCACGCCCAACGGAGTCGTGCGAACGGCGAACGGCACCCCGGTGCCCGGGGCGACCGTGCGGCTGCAGGAAACTTCCACCGGACGCGCGTGGCTCACGTGGACGGATGAGAACGGCAAATTCGTTTTTCCGGAGCTGCCCGCGGGACATTATCGCGTGGAAGTTTCGCAGCTTGGGTTCGAGCCGCTGAGCAAGGAGATCGACCTGGCCCCGGCGGGACCGGGACAACCCTCGAATCAGCCGGGACAAGCAGCGGCGAACACGGCGCCCATCGCGCTGAGTCTGGCTGTGGCGACGCTGGCGGAACTAAATGTCGCGCAAGCAGGTGCTGCGCCGCCCGCGAATTCGACGTCGCCCGCCGCTCCGGGCACGGCGGGGCAATCTTCATCGCAGGCCTCATCGCAGGCCTCGCCGCAAGCCACGGCGCAAAGCCCAAGCTCCAGCAGCCTCGCAGCGGCGAATTCCAATCCGGCTACATCCACGCAAAATCCCTCCGCGGCGAATGCGAATTCCCCGCGCACCAACCCATCCACCGCGGCAAACGCTCAGGGACAGCAAGGCGCGCCGGGACAGCAGCGGCGCGGATTCCAGCAAGTGGGCCTCAACGGACAGAATGAGGCGAACGCGAACAGCAACGAGACCGAACCCTCCACGGATGAAAACGCTTCGGCGCAAGCGCAACAGGAAAACCCGCTGGGACAAGCTTCTTCCTCCGATTCGTTCATGATGAATGGGACAGTCGCAATGGGAGCGGGAGGGCCGGACATGTTCGGCGCGGGACAAGGAGGATTTGGGCCCGGCGGACCTGACAGCGGCGGTATGAACGCCGCTACGGGAGGAGCCGGAGGAGGGCCGGGCGATCAAATGGGCGGTGGGCCGGGCGGACCCGGCGGGGGCGGTGGACCGGGAGGCCCAGGCGGAGGAGGCGGTTTCGGCGGGCCGGGAGGGCCCGGGGGACCTGGAGGCGGAGGAGGGTTTGGCGGCGGACGGGGAGGAGGTGGTGGTGGCGGCGGAAGAGGCGGCGGTGGCGGGCGCGGAGGACGCGCGCCGCAAGGCGGCGCTCAGGGCGTGGGGGGGTTGTGGGGCGTGCAGCGGGTGATGCGGCAGCGGATCAATCGCATTCATTTCAGTTTGTACGATGGATACAGCAATTCCACGCTCAACGCGGCGCCCTATTCGCTGACCGGCAACTCGCTTCCGAAGCCGCAGTCGTGGCAGGAGCGGTTCGGCGGAAACTTGGGCGGGCCGCTGCGCATCCCGCATGTTTACGACGGGCGCGACAAGACATTTCTCTTCGTCAACGTGGAATCGCAGTGGAATCGCAACGCCGTGGACCAATTCTCGACGGTGCCGACGATGGCGGAACGCAACGGCGATTTCAGCGGCGTCACCTATCCGAACTCGACGGCGAACGTGCAACTTTATTGCCCGACGGTACCGGCGATTGCCAATTGTCCGGCCGGGGCGTCGCTCGGCAGCCAACTCGTCAGCCCCACGACCGGCGCGAGTCTGGTGAATCCGATTGCGGCAGCGCTGCTGCAATACATTCCGATGCCCAACCAGCCGGTGGTGACCACGCGGAATTTTCAGTTTGAGACCGTGGTGCCGGCGCACACGCAGCTTTTCAACATTCGCGTGATCCATGTGATCTCACCGAAGATCAATCTCTCCGTGGGATACAACGTGAACGATTCCCATTCTCATTCGTTCAATAGCTTCCCTTCGCTTGAGGGAAACTCAAACACGCTCGGGCAGGGAGTCACGCTCGGCCTGACCGAGAATTTGACGAAGCAACTGATCCATACTTCGACGCTTTACTTCACGCGCAGCCGCTCGCAAACGACGAATCTATACACGGACGCGAGCAGCAATCCCGCCGCGACGCTGGGCATTTCGGGCGTCTCGACCAACCCGATGGATTACGGTTTGCCGGCGACCAGCCTCTCGAATTTCACCGGCTTGACGACGCCGACGCCGGCTCTGACGCGCAACCAGACGTGGCGCTACGTGGACAGCGTCCAAATCATCAAGACGAAGCACACGATCAGCGCCGGCTTCGAGATGCGGAAGATCGACTTGAATTCGCTGAGCGATCCGACGCCGAACGGGTCTTTCACATTTTCCGGATCGCTGACCTCGCTCGGGCCCAGCGGTCAACCGTTGATGTGCACGGACGCGAATGGCAAGCCTTTTGTGTGCAGCGGCTACGATTTCGCGGACTTTCTGCTTGGCGTGGCGGACGCGACGAAGATTCAGTACGGCACACCGGGGGTTTATTTCCGGAGCTGGGGATTCATCGGTTACGCGCAGGACGATTGGCGGATCACGCCGCACTTCACGCTGCTCTACGGACTTCGCTACGAGGGCTTTACGCCGCCGGACGAACTCTACAACCACATCGCGGATCTCGACGTGAATTCGAGCTTCACGGAAGTCGCCCTCGTGCTGCCGGGGCAAACCGGGCCGTTCAGCGGTGTGTTTCCCCGCTCGCTCGTTCGAGGCAAATACGACGATCTCTCGCCGCGGCTCGGGATGGCGTGGCGCCCAACGAACAAATGGCTGGCCGGAAAACACGGCACGACCTATCGAGCGGGCTACGGCATTTTTTACAACCAATCCATTTACCAGCAGCTCGCGCGAGAAATGGCCAACCAGCCGCCGTTCGCTTTCGCGGAAACGTTTCAGGCCAACGCGACCAACAGCCTGACGCTTGCCGACGGCTTTCCAACGTCGAGCAGTTCGTCGAGCGCGGTCACGAACACCGTCGCGATCAATCCGAACTACAAGATCGGCTACGCGCAAATCTGGAATTTCAGCGCGGAGCGGCAGCTCACGAGCACGATGTCGCTCGTGCTGACGTATACGGGCACGAAAGGGACGGACCTCGATCTGCTCTTCGGCATTCCAGCGAATACAACTCTCAATACGCAGGCCTTCACGTACGACACCTCGGGAGCGAATTCGATCTACAACGCGCTGCAGGTGCGCGTGCAGAAGCGAATGGCGAGAGGCTTGATGATCAACGGCACGTACACGTACGGAAAGTCGCTGGACGACGCGAGTTCCATCGGTGGCGGCGGGCAGGTGATCGTCCAGGACATTCACAACGTTCTGGGCCAGTACGGGCTTTCCTCATTCGACATGCGCAATCAATTCCATCTGAATTACTCCTACCAACTCCCGTTCGGGGACCGCCAGCCGTATTTCACGCGCGGATGGAAACGCAAGGCGTTCAGCGACTGGCGCATCTCGGGGAACATCACGCTGCGCAGCGGCTCGCCCTTCACGGTGCTTGTGGCGCAATCGGTCGCGACGGAGGAGGGTTGCGACATCCTGCCGGGCGTCTCTTCCGAGCGAGCGGACCAATCGGGTAATCCGCAGTTGCCCTCCTCGCAACGGACGCTGACAGAGTGGTTCAACACGAGCGTCTTTACGGCGCCGCCGCCCGGCTGCATCGGCGACGCGCCTCGCAATTCGATCATCGGCCCCGGCAGTTTCGTCTGGAACGCCGGCTTGAACCGCGAGCTTCAATTCGGCCGCGACGGCCTGCGGCGTTTGGACCTGGAGTGGAACGTGCAGAATGTCATGAACACGCCGACATTTTCCGGACTTTCGACTTCGTATGGCTCCGCCACATTCGGGCAGGTGACGAGCGTCGCGAGCATGCGCTCGATGAATTTTCTGGCACGGGTGAACTTCTGATGCGCAATCGCAAGAATAATTTCGCCGCGTTTCTCCTGGCGTTCGGCTTGATCGGCGCTTCGGCGTGCCTCGCAATCCGGGCGCAAGATCAGCAAGGGCAAGTGAGCCCCGCTACGGCCCAGCCCGTACGACCGAACGCGACGCCGCGGCCAAACAGGAACGCTACGATCCACTCTACGGTGAATCTCGTCCAGATCGACGCGCAGGTGACGGATCGGGACGGAAAGCCGATCAAGGGGCTGAAGCAGGAGCAGTTCAGCGTCAGCGAAGACGGCAAGCTGGAAAAGATTTCCACGTTCGATTATTACGACGTCGCGGCGATCGAGACCGCGTCCGCGCAAAACCAAACGCCGCTCACGATCCCCCTCGGCGGCGTCGCGCCGCCCGAACAGCTTCAGCAGCAGTTGCGCGATCACCGGCTCATCGTGCTTTTTTTCGACATGACATCGCTCGAACCCGATCAATTGATCCGCTCGATCAACGCGGCGGACAAGTTCGTGCGGCAGCAAATGACTCCCGCGGATCTGGTCGGCATCGTCTACTTCGGAAACCAGTTGCGCGTGCTGGCCGATTTCACGAACGACAAGGATTTCCTCGAGCGGGCGATCGCCGCGCTGCGGCCCGGAGCGGAATCGCAACTCTCCGCGCTGGCCGACGCCGCATCAACCTCGGATGATTATTTTTCTTCGAGCGAAGACACCGACGCGGCCTTCACCGCCGACAACACCGAATTCAATATTTTCAACACCGACCGCAAGCTCGCCGCGGTCGAAGCCGTTTCCGAAGTCATCGCGAATCTCCCGGGCCGCAAGGCCGTGATCGAGTTCACGGGCGGGATCACGCAAACGGGCGAGGAAAACCGCTCGCAGCTGGAAGCCGCGACGAACGCCGCGACGCGCGCCAACGTTTCGATTTACGAAGTGGACGCGCGCGGGCTGCTGGCGGAAATTCCCGGCGGAGACGCGACGACCGGAGCGGCTTCGGGCACTTCGATGTTTTCCGGGAATTCGGTGTACGCGCAAACGCAGTCGCGCGAAGATTCGCGCGAAACGCTCTCGACGCTTGCCAGCGACACCGGCGGGCGCTCGTTCTTCGACATCGGCGATTTCGGCGAAGCGTTCTCCGCGGTGCAGGCCGACGGCACCGGCTACTACTTGCTGGGCTACTACAGCACCGATTCGGCGCACGACGGCCGCTGGCGCAACGTGAAGGTGCGGGTGAGCGGATTGCCTTCCGGCGCGCACATGCACTATCGGGAAGGCTACTACGCGCCGAAAGACTTCGGCGTCTTCACGACCGAAGACCGCGAGCGGCAAATCGAGGACGCGATGGATTCGGACACGCCGCTGGTCGAGCTGCCCGTAGCGGTGGAGACGGCGCAATTCCGGCTCTCCGACACGCAGGTGTTCGTGCCCATCGCCGCAAAGATCGCGTCGAGCGCGCTGGAATGGGCGCAGAAGAGCGGGCGCCGCCAGACGGAATTCGATTTTGCGGCGGAGATCCGCACCGCGAGCACGAACCGAGTGGTCGGCGCGCTGCGCGATACGATCACGGTGCAGCTCGAGACGGAGCGCTTCCAGCAAGTGCAGCAGCAGGCGCTGCTCTATCAAGGCGGCTTCATTCTCCAGCCCGGGAACTACAAGCTGAAATTCCTCACGCGCGAAAACGAGTCGGGGCGAATCGGCACATTCGAGGAAAATTTAAACCTTGCCGCGCCGCAGGCGGACCGTTTGCAGCTCAGCTCGGTGCTGCTGTCGAGCCAGCTCGAAGAAGTCAAGAAAACATCCGAGGTGAAAACGCAAGCGCTCGCGCAGGATGCGAGGATGCAATCATCGCCGCTCGACGTCGGCGGAGAGCGCATCGTGCCGAGCGTGACGCGCGTCTTCACCGACCAGCAGACGATGTACGTTTTCTTCCAAGCGTACCCGCCGGCGAAATCCGATCCAGCGTCGCTGCGCGCGGGTCTGGTCTTTTTCCGCAACGGCGCGCAAGTGAGCCGGACGCCGATGGTCGCGCCGGATGAAGTGGACCCGAAGACGCACGCGGCGTCGTTCCGGATCAGCTTGCCGCTCGCGGACCTGGCGAAAGGCAGCTACACGCTCCAGGCAATCGCCATCGAAGCAGGCGGGCAACAAGCGGCGTTCGCGCGAAATTATTTCGCCTTGCGCCCCGCGCCGAAACCTCCTTCCAATTCACCTCCGCCGGCGGCGCCGCCGCAGCCCGCGCCGGCTTCTCCGCCAGCCCCTTCGCCGGGAGGATAGGACCGGGACCTATCCTGCGCGCCTGTCAAGGGCGGAGATGCGACGGCGCAGGAAGACGCCCGAGTAACTCCCGGCCAGCCCCAGCAAGACCACAAAAACGGCCAATAGTCCAAGACCTTCAAGATTTTGCGAGCCCACACGAACCGAGCGAAACAAAATATCGGCGGCGGGGACAATCGGCCCGACAAACAAAGCCCACTGCCAGGCGTACTTTGGATGCACGCAGCCAAGAACGAGAGTGAACAGGACGATCAGGAGGGCAACCACGCCGGCATCGTTCGTGTGAAGCTCGAAGCGCGCGAGGAAGACGTCGGCGGCAGCGCAAATCGCATAGGCCACGATGGTTGATTTCTTCATTCCCGCTCCTGCGAGCGCCAACCAAAGCCGCAGCGCTCCCTAAGAATCTAACAAAACGTTGTAGTGCAAAGCATTTTTCATTCATCCGGCCAGCGGGCTGGCCCGGCCCCCCGGTTGTCGAACGGCCCCGCGCACCTGAATCGCCGCCCGAAGCGCATGCAGGGCTCTGAAACACTCACGCTTGACCGCGTACAGCCTCGTGGGCGCCGACAGATTGCTAATCATACGGCAGCAGACCGGGAATGGCCGTGTCGGCAAGTTCTCAGCACCCTGCTATTCGGTCTTGCGGACGGCGCGGAGATCGATGCCGAGCTGCTGGCATTTTTTGTAGAGGTGGCTGCGCTCGAGGCCGAGGGCCTTCGCGACGTTGGTCATGTGGTGATTGTGGCGGCGGAGTTCTTCGAGGATGGTGGCGCGCTCGAAGGCTTCGACGCGCTCGGCGAGCGTGCCGCCAGCCGGAGCCGCGGGCGAGCCAAGCGGCGCGGGTGCGGCAGCGGCCCCGCCCGAGGGCAGGGCCTGGCGCGCATCATCGGCCGTGATTTCCTCCCCCGTCGCAATCAGCAGGAGCCGCTCAACGACGTTGCGCAATTCGCGGACATTGCCCGGCCACGCGTAGCGCGCGAGTTCTTCGAGCGCGCCCGCGGAAAATGTTTTTTCCTTCCAACCGTTTTGGGCCGAGACCTGGCGCGAAAAATGGCGCGCCAAGACAGGAATATCGCCGGCGCGGTCGCGCAGCGGCGGCAGCGGAACCGGGAAGACGTAGATTCGATGGAATAAATCCTGACGAAACGCGTTCTGGCGGACCATCTCTTCGAGATCGCGGTGCGTGGCGACGACGACGCGCGCGTCCACCGGAATCGGACGGTCGCCGCCGACGCGCTCGATCTCGCCCTCTTCCAACACGCGCAGCAGCTTGGCCTGCATCGCGAGCGGCATATCGCCAATTTCATCGAGGAAGAGCGTGCCACCGCTTGCCTGCTCGAATTTGCCGATGTGGCGGCCCGTGGCGCCGGTAAACGAACCCTTCTCGTGGCCGAACAACTCGGATTCAATCAGCTCGGCGGGAACGGCCGCGCAATTCAGGGTGACGAACGGGCCGGCGCGGCGCGCGCTGCGCTCGTGCAGCGTGCGCGCCACCAACTCCTTGCCCGTGCCCGTTTCGCCGACGATGCAGACGCGCGTTTCGCTCGCGGCGACGCGCTCGATCTGCTTCAGCAAGCGGTCCATGACGGCGCCGGACCACACGAGTTCGTGCTTGCCGAGACGCTGGCGCAGTTCGCGATTTTCTTCCTCGAGGCGCGCGAGGCGCAGCGCATTTTCGACCGTGACCATCAGCTTCTCGCTGGAAAGCGGCTTCTCGAGAAAATCGAGCGCGCCGAGCCGCGTCGCGCGAACCGCCATTTCGATATTGGCCTGGCCGGAAATCATGATGACCGGCGTCGCGACGCCGTCGCGTTTCAAATCCTCGAGAAACGAGAGGCCGTCCTTGCCGGGCATCACGACATCGGAAAGGATGAGATCGAAGCGCCCGCCACGAACCAGGTCGAGCGCGCGCGCGGCATTGTCCGCGACCGTGGCCTCATAACCCGCGAGGCGAAAAGCGCGCGAGAGCGAGGCGAGCGTGTTCGGGTCGTCGTCCACCACGAGCAGATGTGCTTTTGCTGGCACGGTTCCCTCTTTCCAAATCTCTTCTGTGCGCGGGCCGCGGATGCAGCGGTTCAGGTTGCCGCTGGTTCTTGCGGCGGCTCCTGCGCGGGCGATTTCGCGCGGGGTTGCTCGACCGGCAACTCGATCCGAAACGTCGTTCCCTGCTCGGGCACGGAGGAGACCGTGACCGTGCCGGCGTGATCGCTCACGACCGACTGCAGGATGGCGAGGCCGAGCCCGGTGCCGTGGCGCTTGGTCGTGTAATACGGCGTGAAAAGGCGGTCGCACTCTTCTTTGGCCAAGCCGACACCCGTGTCGGAGACTTCGAGCTCGACGCGGCCGTCCTTCTGCGTGGTGCGCAGCGTGAGCGTGCCGCCGGAGGGCATGGCGTCCATCGCATTGAGGACGAGATTTTCGAGGGCGCGATGCAAGAGCACGGGATCCGCGTCGATGAGCGGGAGGCGCTCATCGAGAGCGAATTCGGCGGTGATGGGCGGGCGGCCCACCGCGGAAAATTGCGGTTCGAAGACGCGGACGACCGAACGCACGACCTCGTTCAAGTCCACGCGCTCGAATTCCGGAGCGGGCATCTTCGCGAAATCGCTGAACCGGGTGACGATGGCCTTGAGGCTTTCGAGTTCGGCCTTGAGCGCCGCCGTGGACTCGAAGAAGACCTCATCGAACTGTTCCCCACCCTGCTCGCGCGCGCGCTGCAAATTCTCAACCGTGATCTGCAGCGGGAAGAGCGGGTTTTTCAATTCGTGCGCAAGGCGCCGCGCCAATTCGCGCCACGCCGCGACGCGCTCGGCCTGCACCAGCCGATCCTGCTGCTCGGCGAGTTGGCGCGTCATTTTATTGAACGCCTGGCCCAGGCGGCCGATCTCATCGCGCGAACGCACGGGGACGCGAGCGTCCCAATTCCCGGCGGCGACCGCGTCCGCCGCTCGCGCGAGGCGGACGATCGGCCGCGTGACGCGCGCGGCGATCCACCAGCTCATGACCACGCCCAGGAGAATTCCCGCGCCGCCGACGATCACCGCGAGCCAGCGAATGAAATTCAACTGCGCGGCCAAATCGCGGCGCGAACTTCCGACGAGGAAAACGCCGAGGACGTCGCCCTTGCGTCCCTGGAGAGGAATCGCGGTGAACGATTCAGAGTCGCCGGGATCGGACGACCAATCCATTCTCTGCTCCGCGATGCCGGGCTGCGATTGCTCTTTTTGGATCAGCGGCGCAAAGCGATCCGCGCCCGCGACGGGCCCGGACGCATCGGTCAGCGCCGCGGGGGAGAAGCCGGACTCGAAATTGCTGTAGAGCAGGACGCGCATTCCCGCGGGCAGTTCGAGCGTGCTGAGAAAATTTTTGTCGAGGCGCTCGCCGCCGATGACGTAGAGTTTCGTTTGTCCCACAGGCAAGACGCGAACGGAGAGAAGGCCGAGTTCGACGTTATCGGCGAGATCCACGCGGTCGAGAAACGCACGCCGATTGTTCCAATCTTCGACGGGCGTAACCCAATCGTTCTTGTAGCCGAAGCGCGCGGGCCACTCGGCGGAGGAGACGAGCGTGCCGTCATTGGCGGCAAAGTCGAGAAAATCGAGTTGAAACGATTCGGCGAGGTTGTGCGCGGCGTTGACGTAAACGGAGGGGTCGGCCTCGGGCCGGCTGAGATCGATCGCCATGCGGAGGGTGTCTTCGCTATCGGCGATCGCGCGGACGCGGGCGGAAATTTCGTTGCCGCGCTGCTCGAACTCGCTGCGGAATTGCGCGACGATCGCGCTGGTGCGCTGCTCGTCAAACCGCTCGAACGCTTGCTGTGTGGAAACCGAAACGCCCCACGCCACCAGCGCGACCGAGGCCGCGACCGTCAGCGTGAAGATCAGAAGGAGTTTGACGCGGAAGCTCATGGGTGTTCGCCCGCCGCGGCGGGGGTTGCAGGCGAGCCCTCGGCGTTCTGCAAGAGCCAAACGTCGTCCAGACGCCATTCGCCGGAATCCATCGCCATCCAATCGCGGAGCGTCGCGCTCAAACCGCAACTCTCCATTTCGTGCACGAGCGGAATCACACGACCCTCCGCCAGCGCGCTGCGTTCGGCCGAATACAACGCCTCCGGGCCAGCATCGGCAGGGTTGGGGCCGGGGACATCCGTGATGCCCAGGGCCTCGAACGCTTGCAGCAGCGCGGCGCGCGGCTCGGGAGACGTGATGCGCACGCGCACGAGACGCACATCGGACGGCGCGCCGGCCGCGGCGGCCCCTCGACTGGGCTCGGGACCTTCGGCCACAGCCTGCATCGCGATTCCGGCGTCGCGCAAATTCACGGCGACGCGTTCGGCCACGGCGCGCGCTTCGGCGTCGCTTGCATCATAGACCAAGAGCAACGGCGCAGGGGCGGGTGATCCAGCGGCGCGGGCCGATGCGACGGACTGGGCGAGCGAGAGCGCGCGGCCTGTGTCCACCGCGATGGGAAACAGGAACTCATAGCCGGAAATCCATTGCGGCAACAAACCGCCTGCTGCAACGGCCTGGCGCTGCAAGACGACGCTCGCGAGCGCGTTGCGATCCACGTTGAAGGCGATGGCTTCGCGGAGGCGGGCGTCCTGCACGGCGGGGCGCTGTGAATCGAAGACAAGCGCCAGCAATTCGACCGGCTTCGAGGACCACGTCCGCGCGCCACGCTGCGCGGCGCGGCGCAATTCCGACGGGTCCAAGTCCGCCACGTCGGCGAGGCCGAATTCGAGATCGGCTTCGATGCGCTGCGGCTCAACGCCGAGGCTCACTTCGATGCGATCCACAAAGGGCCGGCCCGCCCAACAATTCGTGTGCGCGAGGAAAATAGCACGGCCGGGCGCGCCGCCGGGAGCCCACTCATTGAGAGTGAACGGCCCCGTGCCCAAAAGCGAGCCATCACTTGCAACCAGAAAAATGAAATTGCGGCCAGTGGCTAGGCGCTCGGGCAAATCAGGAGTGGGCTGCGGCGCTTCGATGACCAAATCGAGCGCATTCCCGTTGACCTGGAACCCTGCGCCGAGCGTTGCAGCGAGCGCCTGGGCGGCAATGTCGGCGGTCAGCGGCGTGCCATCGCTGAATTTGATGTTGGGACGCAACTGGAAATGCCAGCGTTTGTCCTGCTCCTCCGATTTCCAACTTGCGGCAAGGACTCCTTCGAGACCGCCATGCTCGTTGAACCGAACGAGGCGATCGAAGACCAACGCATCGAGCCGCTCCTGCGCAAGTGCAGCGGCCGGGCTCGACGGCGGCTGGCGCGGGTCGAGCGTTGCAACGCGCGCGGCTAATTCGACGCGGAGCGTGCCACCGTCCTTCGGGCGCGTCGAGGCGTGGGCGAGCCCAACGCAGCATACTAGGGACGCAAATATTGCCCGAATTCTATTGCCGGCAAGCGGCCGTAATTTGATAAACCTCATAATTTCCGTTCAAAAGATTTCGTGTGATTGCGAAGATCGTATCGCCGGGGGGCCCGCTAAGATACATCACCGGGCCGGGCAGCGTGATCGCGGCGCTCAACGCTTCTCCTCGGCCAGAAAAAGCGTACGCCACTACGGTGTCCGGCTGTGTGTAGTCTCCCGTCCCAGTCCCGAGAACGACATCTCCAACTCCGCACGGGATTGAAGGCAAAGCTTCCTGGTCCCCACGGGGCGGGCCGGGAGCAGGCATAAGGGTGTAATCAACCAGCATGCCCGGGTGCTCACACGTCAAGGCTGTCTGGCCGTCGCGCGTCAGGCTGCATGTCTCCACTTCTCCTGGGGAGCCGCCCCAGAGGGAAACCTCCAAGTGATTCCCTCGCAGCACGAATCCACCCCATGGGGAGCGCGGATGGGGCACAGCGGCGGGAAGCTCCGTACGAAATGTGTTTTGCGAATCGGTCACGACAGCTGTGACGCCTTCAATCTCGAGAAGAAGCAAACGCCCGGGAGCGCTGCCGGACGCGGGCAGCTCGATAGCATCGAGGACATGTGCGGGTCCGCTCCAGAGCAATTCTTTGCGAAGCACGATCTTCTCCGATTCGGCTGCGGTGGGGGCGGGCGTCTCTCGTGGCACGGCTTGCAGGAGCACGGAGCTGTCGTCTCCGCGCTGGATTTGCGCGACCCAAACGTAGCCCTGCACATTTTCCGAAAGCGTAACGACGACGCTGGCCCCGCTGGAATCGGGGCTAGCCGCGGCCGGCGCTTCGCCGCGCGTGCGGAAACCGCGCGCCGCCAACTCGTCGGCCAAAGCAGCGCGCACGGCCGAAACATCCTGCTCGCTCAGGCTCGATTGATTGCGCACTTCCATCTCCACGCGCGTTCCGCCCGGCAGACTCGCGGCGATGCGGCGGGCCAATTCGCGGGCGGGCGTATCGAGCGTGCTTTTCTGTGCGGGCGAATCCGGACCGGCCGCGTGAGCAGCGCAACAAGAAAGAAATGTGGCGACGAAAAGCAGTGCGAAAACTCGTGGAAGTTTTCTGCGGATGAGCGACATCCAGGCGCGGGGTTCTCCGGCGCCGACTCTGGATGGACCGACAAATCCGGCCGGAAAATCCCTACGCACATTGTAGCACAGCGAATCAAGGTTGGCCGGATGCCGCCGATTGTCTCCTGATTTGGGCCATCGTCCGCCTGAAGATTGTGTCGCCCCTCCGGGGCTCATGTGGGTTTTCTTCGCGTACCCAGGGCTTTCGCCCTGGGCTAAATTGTGCCGCCCCTCCGGGGCTCGGCTCATCTGTCTTCTCCTAGTAGAGCGTGTCTCATAAATGGCGCGATCGCGCATTCCATCGACCTCAGGGGTTAAGACCCCTGGTTTCTCGACGTTTTTCGGCACGGCTCCCGACCGGGTCGGGACAGGTTCCGCCGTGCCCTGACGAAAGCCATTTATGAGATGACTCCCAGATTGTTCCGCCCCGCGGCGCGGCAGCCCGTCTTGTTCACAATCGGGCCGCTTGAGGCGGCTCGCGGCAAATCGGTGTATGCTGTGCCGCTTGGCGGAGGGTGCGGCCGCGCGGGAACATCGTCTTTCTGTGTTCCGTATGTTTCCTGAGACTCTGGAGGGAATTCTAAAATGAAGAAGATTGCCTTGCCTGCGATTCTGCTTCTTGCACTGGCGGGAGCGATGGTGCGGCCGGCGGCGTCCGGGCGCACGATCCTCGGGCCATCGGTGGCGGTGGCGGCCATGCAGGAGACTCATCTCCTGCGCTATCCCGACATCTCCCAGGACAGCGTCGTCTTCAGCTACGCGGGAGATCTTTGGGTCGCGCCGCGGACGGGAGGAACGGCGCGGCGGCTGACCGCGCATCCAGGCGATGAGATTTATCCGAAATTTTCTCCCGACGGCAAATGGATCGCGTTCACCGGGGAATACGACGGCAACCAGGATGTTTACGTGATTCCCGCGAGCGGCGGCGAGCCGCGGCGGCTGACGTTTCATCCTTCGGCGGACATCGTGCTCGGCTGGACGCCGGACAGCAAGAAGGTGCTCTTCCGCTCGAACCGTCTGAGCGATCTCCCCGATTACACGCGCTTGTTTGAGGTTCCCGTCGAGGGCGGACCGGCCGAGATGCTGCCGGTGCCGCGCGCCGATCTCACTTCCCTTTCGCCGGACGGGCAACGGATCGCGTATCTGCCCACGTCCCAGGAATTCCGCACCTGGAAACGCTACCGCGGCGGCTGGGCTCCTCCCATCGGGATTTACGACCTCAAGAACAACACCTACGAGCAATTGCCGAAAACCGAAGGCATGGACGAATTTCCGATGTGGCACGGCAATTCGATCTACTTCATCTCCGACCGCGACAAGGTGATGAATCTCTACCGCTACGACCTCGAGACGAAGAAGACCGAGAAGCTGACGAATTACACCGAGTACGACATCAAGTGGCCCAGCCTCGGCGCGGACGCCATCATTTATGAAAATGGCGGCTTGCTCTACACCTACGACTTGAAAACGGGCCACACCGCGCACATCGCAATTAACGTCGAAAGCGATGACGTGGAAGCGCGCCCCGAAATCATCCCCGTCGAAGACCAAATTCGAGGCTGGGGAATTTCTCCTTCCGGCGTGCGCGCGGTGTTCGAGGCGCGCGGCGACATTTTCACTCTGCCGGTCGAGCACGGAAGCATGCGCAACCTGACGTCGTCTCCCGGCGTGCACGAACTCAATCCGGCGTGGTCGCCCGACGGCAAGTGGGTGGCGTATCTTTCCGACCGCAGCGGAGAGTTCGAGATTCACCTGCGTCCGCAGAAGGGCGGCGACGAAGTCCGCGTCACATCGGACGGCGGCGTCTATCGCTACGGCCCCGTTTGGTCGCCCGACAGCAAGAAGCTGCTCTATTGGGACAAGACCTATCGCCTCTGGTATGTGGACATCGACCAGAAGCAGCCGGTCGAGATCGATCGCGGCTCCTACGACACGCTCAGCGACGGCGCGTGGTCGCCGGACAGCAAATGGGTGGCCTACTCGAAGGCGCTCGATAACACGTCGAACGCGTTGTTCCTCTATTCGCTGGATACGAAGAAGGTCACGCAGGTCACCGACGGCTTTTACAACGACGGCAATCCTGTTTTCGATCCGGAGGGCAAGTATCTCTATTTCCTTTCCGACCGATTTTATTACCCGTCGAGCGACCACTTCGAGGAACGCTTCAACTACTACATCACGACGGGCGTCTTCGCGATCACGCTGAAGGCGGACACGCCGTCTCCGTTCGCGCCGCAGAGCGACGAAGAAAAAGAGGCTGCTGCGCCGAAGCCCGAGGACAAGACCGCCCAGCCACCCAAGCCGGACGCGGGCGCCGCGCCGCCGGCGACTCCGCCGAAAGGACCGGAGGAGAAGGAGGCCGCGCCGAAGCCTCCGAAGCCGGTGGAGATCGATCTCGATGGAATCGGCAGACGGATCGTGCAGGCGCCGATTCCTCCCGGCATTCTGGGGCACCTCGATGCACGCGGCGGGAATCTTTTCTATCTCTCGGCCAGCATCGAATCGCAGCAAATGGGCGTGCCGATGCCTCCGCCGCCGGCGAACACGCTTCACGTCTTCGACGTTGCGAAGCGCGAAGACAAACCTTTGCTCGAGCGCATCGACGACTACCAGCTCGACAAAGACGGCGGCAAGCTCATGTACAAGAGCGGCAAGGCGTTCGGCGTCACGGATGCCGTGCCGGGAAAAGCCAAAGTCGGCGACGGGAGGCTGGAGACGAACCAGCTCCAGACTCTGGTGGATCCGCACGCCGAATGGAACGAAATGTTCGAAGAGGCGTGGCGGATCGAGCGGGATTTCTACTGGGATCCGGCGATGGGCGGGCAGGACTGGAAGAAGATTCACGATCGCTACGCCGCGCTGCTGCCGTGGGTGGCGCATCGCAGCGACTTGAACTACATCATCGGCGAGATGATATCGGAGCTGAGCACTTCGCATACGTACGTCGGGGGCGGCGAAATGCCGGAAGTGAATCACGTCAGCGTCGGCATGCTCGGCGCCGACTACGATACGGACCAGGGTTTCTACCGCTTCAAGAAGATTTACCGCGGCGAGGATTGGAATCCGCAAACGCGCGCGCCGCTCGCCGAGCCGGGCTTGAAGATCAAAGAGGGAGATTACCTGGTCGCGGTGAACGGCGTTGCTGTGCGCTCGACCGCCGAAATCTACTCCTTCTTCCAGAATCTGGCGGATAAGGTCGTCACCCTCACGATCAACGACAAGCCTTCCGCCGACGGCGCATGGGAGATCAACGTGAAGCCCATCGGAAACGAAGGGCAGCTTCGCTACCACGCCTGGGTCGAATCGCGGCGCGCATACGTCGAGAAGGCGACCGGCGGGCGCATCGGCTACATGCATGTGCCGGATACGAGCATCGCGGGCGTCATCATGTTCGACAAATACCTGAACGCGCAGATCGGCAAAGAGGGCCTGATCGTGGACGAGCGCTTCAATCACGGCGGCCACGTTCCCGACTTCTACACGGAGAAGCTGCAGCGGCAATTGCTGGGCTTCGCTGCGCCGCGCGAAGGCAAGGATTTGCCGATTCCGCAGCAGGCCGTTTTCGGCCCAAAGGTCATGATCGTCAACGAAATGGCGGGCTCGGGGGGCGACATGTTCCCGTGGTTCTTCCAGCACGAGAAGATCGGACCCATCGTCGGCATGCGCACCTGGGGCGGGCTCGTCGGCTACCGGCGAGAGATTCCGATGATGGACGGCGGTTACGTCACCGCGCCGGAGGTTGCCTTCTGGTCGCCGGACAACGGAGGCGAATGGATCGTCGAGAATCACGGAGTCGATCCCGATTACGTCGTGGACCAGCGGCCCGACCTGGTCGCAGCCGGCCACGACCCGCAACTGGAAAAGGCGATTGAGCTCGCCATGGCCGGTCTGAAGAACGTGAAGCCGGCTCCGCCGCGCCCGAAGTACCCGAAGAAGAATTAGCGCCGGTGCGAAAATCCCGTGGAGCGACCGCCAGCCAGGCAGCTCCTGAAGCCGTTCGCAGGGGCGGCGGTCCCTGTCCCCGGCCGCAGGAGCTGCCCGCAAGGGTTAGGGCTAGCGGCAAAACAAACTCAGCGATCCAGGCGGTGCGAAACCACGCGCAGCAAGCGCGTTTTCTCCGCTACCAACCGGTGATAGCGCGTCGCGAGATAGACATCGTAGCCGACGATTGCTAAGGTTCCGGTTACGGCCAGGCTCGCGAACAACAATGCGAAATTGCGGATGTGGTGCATAGCAGCGCCTCCCCCCTCGACGAAGCGCGCCCCCGGCCCTTACGCGGCGCGAACCACTCTCTCCCGGGACGGCTGCGGCGAGCGCGCCTCGGCGACCCGCGGCGATGCCGGCATCAGCGTGAAGAAGGCGCGCATCCCCAACCACGTTAGAAAAAGCGACAGAACCCCCGCGAACAACCCCGCTTCCACCAGTAGCGCGACTTCCATCCAGCTCTGCATGGCCGCCTCCCGCCGGGCCATTGCCCGGCGCTGCCTTCGAAATGCAGGCGCCGCGCCAAAGTTCAAGCTGCTGCAAGATAAGGGCTTGCGGCTCCTGGGCCGGATGTTTCACGTGGAACACCGCACACGGGTGTGGCAGGCGGCCCGCGTTCTCCCGCCGCAGTGCGTTCAGGTATACTGGCGTTGAGGTATTCTCAGGGTGTTTCGCAGCAGGTCCATTCGCATCGGGAAATTGCTCGGCATCCCGATTTATGTCCATTCGAGCTGGTTCCTGATCTTCGCCTTGATAACGATCACGGTTGCCAGCTTTTACGCGGACAAGTATTCGCAATGGACCACGGGGCAGCGCTGGGCGGTGAGCGTTCTGACGGCCCTGCTCTTTTTCGGCTCGGTGGTTTTTCACGAAATGGCGCACAGCGTGGTGGCGCGGCATTACCGGATTCCGGTCGCCTCCATCACGCTGTTTTTCTTCGGCGGCGTGGCGCAGATCAGCCGCGATCCCGAGCGGGCGTCGCAGGAGTTCAACATCGCAGCGGCGGGCCCGGCGTCCAGTTTTCTTCTGGCGGGCGCATTCCTCAGCGTTTCCGCTCTCGCACCCGAAGGCTCAATGATGAACGCGCTGGGATTGTGGCTCGGGGGGACCAATGCGGTCCTTGCCTTGTTCAATCTGGTACCTGGGTTCCCGCTCGATGGCGGCCGCATCCTGCGCTCGATCGTCTGGGGAATCACGAAAAACTACACGAAGGCTTCGCGGATTGCCGCGCGGGGCGGACAGGTGATCGCTTACGCCATGATCGCCTGCGGAGTCTGGGAGGCGGTGCGCGGGTGGCAGATGGAAGGCAACGCCTCCGGCGCAATCGGCGGCATCTGGTTCGTATTGATCGGCTGGTTCCTGCTGGGCGCGGCGAAGCAGAGTTACGCGCAGGCGGAGACGCGTACCGTGCTGGAAGGTTTGCGCGCGTCGGACATCATGACAAAAGAGCCGCCGTCGATCGGCCGCGAGATTTCACTCGAAGATTACGCGCGGGAGGTTTCGGGGACGGGGCGCGGCTCGCATCTGGTCATCGCACACGGGGAATTGGTGGGCTTGATCTCGACCGAGGCGCTCGCGAGAGTCCCGCGCGAGGACTGGTGCGTCACTTCCGTGCAGGCCGCGATGACGCCGCGCGAAAAAATGGTTTGGGCGTCGCCCGAGGAGCCCGCGTTGAAATTGCTCGACCGCATGCGGACCGCGGGCGCACAACAGATGCCGGTGATCTCCGAAGGTAGCGTAGTGGGAATGGTCACGCGCGAGTCCATCGTACGCGCGTTGCAGCGCGGGGATCAAATCCCGCATCTCACCGGCGCGTAACATCGATCCGCTTCCAGAAGGATTCTCCAGACCAGATTTTAGGAAGTGGAAATCACATCAACGCAGAAGTGCGTCGAGCTTTTTCATTTGCGCGGCAAACGTATCCGCATCGTAGCGAGAAAGATTCTCAAGCGACGCGAGTGGAGACTGCGGCCTCGCTCACCCTCCGCGGGTGTGCATTTCGAGGTGCGGGTCCTGGCGGAGCCTCTCGATGGGAACGAAAACACCGCGGTGCCGGTCCGCCAAACGCATCTCGGCCCCGCGATCCGTGCGGCCTCGCCACGCCGAAGCGATCCATTCGGCGAGCTCCCTGTCCGAAGCTCCGCGCCGCAGCGGCCCTCGCAGATCGATTCCGCTCGCGGCGTAGAGACAGAGATACCACATGCCGTCGGCGGTCAGCCGGCTGCGGTCGCAGCGGCGGCAGAACGGAGTCGTCGTCGAAGAGATGATGCCGAACAGGGTCCCGTCGGGAAGCCGAAAGCGCTGCGCCGGCGCCGGCCCGTTCTCACCCAAAGACGCGATCGCGCCGTAGCGCCGCGAAAGAATCTCCAGCATTTCCGCGCGCCTGACGACGCGATCCATCGCCCACTCGATCGCTCCGCCCACGTCCATGTATTCGATGAACCGCACTTCCGCCGCCGCGCGCTTGCCGAATTCGATGAGATCGGGCAATTCGTCGTCGTTCGCGCCGCGCACCACGACCGTGTCCAGCTTGATTCCCTTCAGGCCCGCGCGCCGTGCCGCCGCCATCCCGCCGAGAACTTCCGCGTGCAAATCGCGCCGCGTGAGCTGCTGAAATCGCTCCGGGCGCAGCGTATCCAGGCTCACGGTGACGCGCCCGAGCCCCGCGTCCGCCAGCGCCTGAGCGTTCTCGCCCAGGAGAACTCCATTGGTCGTCATCGCGAGATCGCGAACGCGCGGGTTCGCCGCCAGCATTTGAATCAGCTTCGGCAGTTCGCGGCGGAGCAGCGGCTCGCCGCCGGTGAGGCGAATGTCCTCCACGCCCAGCGTTGTGAAAACATCCACGAGGCGCGCGACCTCTTCGAAGCTGAGCAGGGCCTCGCGCGGCAGCCACTGGTAATTTTCGAGCGGCATGCAGTAACGGCATCGCAGGTTGCAGCGATCCGTCACCGAGACGCGAAGGGAACGCAGCGGCCGGCCAAATTGATCCGCGAGCGAGTTGGCGGACAGAGAGCTCATGAGTAAAGGCGAAACATATATCGTAGGCGGAGCGGCGAAGCGCGTCAACCCGGACTCAACCGCCGGCCGCGGAGGCGTTTGGCTCGCCTGCCTCAGCCCTCTTCGCTTTCGTATTGGCTCTTCAGCCTTGCGACGACCGTGGGATCGGCCAGTGTAGTCATATCGCCGAGGACGCGGCCTTCGGCGATGTCGCGCAACAGCCGGCGCATGATCTTCGCGCTGCGCGTTTTTGGCAGCTCCGAGGCGAAGAAAATGTCGTCGGGGCGCGCGATGGGACCGATCTTCCCGGCGACGTGCTGCTTCAATTCTTCTTTCAGCGCCTCGCTCGCCTGCACGCCTTCCTTCAGCGTCACGAACGCCGAAATTCCCTGCCCTTTGATCTCGTGCGATTTGCCGATGACCGCCGCTTCGGCAACCGAGGCGTGGTCCACGAGCGCGCTCTCCACCTCATACGTCGAGATGCGGTGGCCCGCGACGTTCATCACGTCGTCCACGCGGCCCAGCAACCAGAAATATCCGTCGTCGTCCACTTTGCAGCCGTCGCCGGTGAAGTAGCGGCCCGGATAACGCGACCAGTAGTTCTGCACGTAGCGATCGGGATCGCCGTAGACCGTGCGCATCATCGCCGGCCACGGCTGCGTCAGCACTAAATAACCCCCCGCGCCCGGCCCGACCGGATTGCCTATAGCGTCCACTACTTGCGCGACGACGCCGGGAAACGGTTTGGTGGCCGATCCGGGTTTCGTGGGAACCAGTCCCGGCAGCGGCGAAATGAGAATCATGCCGGTTTCCGTTTGCCACCAGGTGTCAACGATGGGGCAGCGGCCGTGCCCGATGTTCTCGTGATACCAGATCCACGCTTCCGGATTGATCGGCTCGCCGACGGTGCCCAGCAAGCGCAGCGTGCGCAAGGAATATTTCCCCGGCCACTCGGTGCCCCAGCGCATGAATGTGCGAATCGCCGTGGGCGCGGTGTAGAGGATGTTGACGCCGTACTTATCCACGATCTCCCAGAAGCGGCCGCGATCGGGGCAATCGGGCGTGCCTTCGTACATCACGGTTGTCGCCCCGTTGGCGAGCGGCCCGTAGACGATGTACGAATGGCCCGTCACCCAGCCGAGATCGGCCGTGCACCAATAGACGTCGTCTTCCTTGATGTCGAAGATGCAGCGGTGCGTCGTCGAAACGCCGACAAGGTAACCGGCGGTTGTGTGGACCACGCCCTTCGGCTTTCCGGTCGTGCCGCTGGTGTACAGGATGAAGAGCGGGTCCTCGGCGTCCATCGGCTCGGCGGAACATTCGTCGGAAACCTTCGCCATCATCTCGTGCCACCAGACGTCGCGCCCCTCCTGCATCGCGATCGCAGCGGCCTGGCCCACGCGCCGTACCACAACGACTTTCTCGATGGTGGGCGTGTTCTTAAGCGCTTCGTCGGCCGCCGATTTCAGCGGCAACACGTTTCCGCGGCGCCACGCCCCATCCGCGGTGACGAGTACTTTCACCTTCGCGTCGTTGATGCGTTCGCGCAACGCTTCCATCGAAAATCCGCCGAACACCACCGAATGCGGCGCCCCGATCTTCGCGCACGCGAGCATCGCAACCGCAAGCTCCGGCACCATGCCCATGTAGATTGCGACGCGATCGCCCTTCCTCACGCCGAGCGAACGCAGCACGTTCGCAAACCGGCTGACCTCCCGCGCCAGCATGCCGTACGTGAGGACCCGCGTATCGCCCGGTTCGCCCTCCCAAAGGATCGCCGCCTTGTTGCGGCGCGGCGAATGCGCGTGGCGATCCACGCAGTTGTGCGCCACGTTGATCTTGCCCCCCAGGAACCACTTCGCCCACGGTACCTTCCATTCCAGCACCTTCTGCCAAGGTGCAAACCAGTCCAGGCGCTTCGATTCCTCGGCCCAGAATCCCTCCGGATCTTTCCGCGCGCGCTCGTAAATCTCAGGTTCGGCTGCATTGGCATGCGCGCGGAATTCCTCCGGCGGAGGAAACAAACGCTTCTCTTGCAATAGAGCAGACAGATTTTCTTCAGTGGGTTTTGTCATGGGGCGCTCTTGAGCCGCTTCACTCCGTTGTTACGACGAATGACTCAATCTTGTATTCGACCGCGACCTTTCCGTGCGAGGGGATGAAGGTCGCCACGGCCTTGTATTGGCCGCCTTTCAAACTGGGCCCGGCGAACTCCCAGATGGCGAGTCTCTGCCACCGCACGCCCGGGGCAATCGTAACCGGCGTCATCTTGTCGCAGAAATTCTGCGTCTTGGACCACTTCCAAACCAATTCATCCCCGCTCGAATCTTCCCGGAACACTTCGATGTCGAACAACTGGCACGACGGGGCCAGGCCCGCAAAGCTGGTCTTGGAGGTATTGATGACCGTGAAAGTGAATGTCTGCTTGTAGGTTTTCGGGCCGCGGGTCGTGTCGATTTTCAGGGACTGTGGCTTGACGTCGAGCGAGTAATTCAGCGCGTCAATAGTTTGCGCCGCGGCGCAATTGGGCCACGCGAAAAGCAGAGTCGCTACAGCCGCAAACAGCGCGCAAAGGCCCAAACGCCGCGAAGCCTGCCTCAAAACATCCCCCCAAGCCGGGAATTCTAGCGCAATCGCCGCGCCGTCGTGGCGCCGAAATGCCTTCCTGCAACGAAACGGTCAGGCCCAGAATTTCCTAGTGCGTCGTCTTGAACACGAATGTGGTCGCGGTGGTTGTATTCTCGGGAATAAACGTCGCAACGGCTTTGTACTTGCCGTCCTTCACATCCGGAGCGCTGAAATTCCACGCCACACTTTCCTGTTCCTGCCAGCTCAGGCCTGCGGGAATCACGACCTGCGTGACCTTTTGGCAGAATGCCATGCCGTTCGACCACTTCCAGACCGGCTTATCGCCGCTCGCAATCTCTTGAAAAACTTCCACATCGAAAACCTTGCAGGAAGGCGCCGTGCCCTCATAGTCCGTATCCGAAGTGTTCTTTACGGTAAAGGTGAAATCCTCGCGGTACTTCTTTGCCGGGCCCGGGCCCGGCATTTGATCCACGGTGAGATCGCCCGGCTTCACTGTCAGCGAATAAGCCAGCGGAGACTTGTTCTGAGCGCCCGCGGCGCACGCGAGTCCCGCGAGGAGTACAGTCGCAGCCAACCATAGCAGCGGACGAGAATTCGACCAGCACCACGTCTGTTTCATGGCATTCCCTCCTGGGCCGGGCATCTTAGCGTAACCACACCGCCGTCGTGATGCCGAAATGCGCTCAGTTTCCTCCGCCGGCCGCAGAAGCCGGCTTGGGCGGCGCCGCAGGCCGGGTCCTCGGATGAGCGGGGCCGAAATGTCTTGCCAGGTAAAACACCAGCGAATCAATGTCGCCGGTCTCTATGTCCGCGCCGTTCGCCCGCATTTTCTTTATTTCAGCGCGCCATGCCGCCGTTGAATAGTGCGCGTGGACGATCCGGTCATACGTGTGGCAATCCTTTTAGGCGCTGCTTCCCAATCTCGCGCGGCGGGACTGCGTCGCCTCCTCGCATGCGCGTAGAAATTCGTCAATCATCGCCTCGGGAGAATGGCGGCGCGTCACGGCCGCGCGCGCCCCAATGCCGAGCCGCCCGCGCAGTTCCGGATCGCCCATCAGCCGCACGGCCGCTTGCGCGATGAACTCGGGTTGTGGCGCCGGCACGAGCAAGCCCGTGAGGTTGTCGGCGACGTGCTCGGGCACACCGCCTCTCGCGACGGCCGCGACGGGCAGTCCCCACGCCATCGCCGCCAGCAAGGACGTGCCGGACGGCTCCTCGAGCGAGGGGAACAGAAACACATCGAGCGCCGCGTAGACTTCGTCCACGCGCTCCACGAATCCCGCGAACACAATGCGCTCCCGCACTCCCAGTCGGCCCGCGAGAGATTCCAGCGATGGGCGCATCGGACCCTCGCCCGCGAGCAAGAGTCTGGCGCGAGGTTCCGCCGCGCAAATCGCCGGCATCGCCCGCACGAGCAACTCCTGTCCCTTTTCCGGCAGCAAGTAGCCGACGCATCCGAAAACAAAATCCCCCTCGACGCAATTCCAGACCCGCCGCGCCGCACTCCGCCCGTCTTCGGTTCGCGGCGACGGAATTTCGATCCCTTCCGGCAGCACGGCAACGCGCTCCGCGGAAATTCCCGACCGAACAACGCTCTCCGCAACGAATTGCGAGACCGCGAAAATCCGTTCCGCTGCGCGATACCTTGCCTTCGCCACCGGGCTTTTTCCGATGGGATACGCCAGGCGTCGCGCGGCGATGAGTGCCGCGCGGCGGTGCGCGCGAGCGAGCCACGCCGCCGTCAGCGCGTGCGACTCATTGGCGAAAACGATGTCCGCGCCGCGTCCGCGCAAGATGGATCGAATCTCGCGTGTAGCGCTCCAACGCCGCTTGTGGGCGGCCACGGCGCGAACGGCGATTCCCTCCGCCGCGGCACGTCGCGCGAGCACACCGCCTTCAATAGCCGCCAATTCGACCTCATGCCCGCGCGCCCGCAACATGCGAACCGTCACGAGCGCTTGGCTCTGGCCTCCGCGCCACTCCGATTCGAGATCGGCATAAACAAATCTCACGCGGGCGAGTATACGCCACTTGCGGCGGCGCCCTCGACGTCTCGCGCGACACATTCCCTTTGCGTAGTAAGATGGGGTTTTCCTCGACGTTCCGGAGAAGAACGATCGTGCGAAGTCTTAGGTTCGCGTTCCTGCTCGGCCTCGCGCTCACTCTCCCTCGCCCTGCGCGCGCGGCTGGCTCGCCGCCGCCTGCGGGAGGACGCGCCGAGTGCGAGCCGGTGCGCAGCCACATCCTGCAGCGCACAGTCGGCTATTGCGCGATTCTTCCCCCGAGTTATGACGCCGACAAAACTCGCCGCTATCCCGTGCTCTACTTCCTGCACGGTTTGGGCGAGAACGAACAAATTCTCGTCACTTCTGGGGCAATGACGCTGATCGAGGACATGTGGGACCGCGGCCAAATAGGCGAGTTCGTGATCGTCACTCCGGCCGCCGGCTCCAGCTTCTACATCAATTCCTTTTCCGGCCGCGTTCGCTACGAGGATTTTCTGGTCCAAGAGTTCTTCCCATTTATTGAAAAGCGCTATCGCATTCGACCCGGCCGTGCGGGCCGCGGCATCACCGGCGTCTCCATGGGCGGCTACGGCGCGCTCCGCCTGGCATTTCGCCACCCGGCCTTGTTCCGCGCGGTGAGCGCGCACAGCGCCGCGCTGGTGGAACATTTGCCCAACGCCGTCACCGGCGATCCGATCCTGCTTCGGGCGCTCGGGAACGCCTTCGGCTCGCCGCCGGACGCTGCGTTTTGGGATCGCAACACGCCCTTCGTCTTCGCGCGCGCGGCAAATTTGTCCGGCCTGAGCATTTATTTCGATTGCGGCGCGGACGACGAATTGGGCTTCGCGGCTGGAAATCGCGCCCTCGACAAGCTGCTCACTTCACGCCGCATTCCGCACGAAGCGCACATTTATCCCGGCGGCCACAGCTGGGATTACTTTGCCGCGCACATCGGCGCGTCGCTTGAATTTCAGTCGCGCGCCTTCGGCTTGACCGCGCGCGCAAGCCCGCCACCTTCGCCGCGCTGAATTGTCCGCGCCCGCCGTGGCGCTCACTTCACCGCGAACCCGCCATCGAGGGCCGGTGCATGGCCGTTCGCGTTCGAGGCGGCGTCCTAGCGGAGCGGACGCATCCGGTTGGCCCATGCTGACATCGTGTATACTGCCGCCCGAAATGGCCTCTGTCGGTCCGCTTTCTCTTTTGCCGATGACGTTCGATCCGAGCCTCAAACCCGCTTGGATTCTTGTTCCGGCGCTGGTCTGCAGCGCCTTCGTCCTGCGCGCGGATTTCAAGCGGCGCACCTGGCCGTTCAACCCCTATCGGATCGTCGCGATCGCCATTCTTGCGGGAGTCGCTGGCAAAGCGCTTTTCCTGCTTCTCACTGCATCGCGCGGATTTCTTGGAGAACCACTCGTAACCGTGCTGACTCCCGCTGGTGCGATGCCCGAAACCGCGCCGGCTTGGTACGCAGGATTTCTGTGCTGCGTTGCCGCGCTGGCGGCACTCGCGTGGCGCGCGAAAATTCCGGCGCTCGAGTTCCTGGACTCCTGCGCTCCGGCCGCAGCCGCTGGCGCCGCGCTCGTTTTCCTCGGCTACCTGCTGGCCGGATTCGCGTCCCGCGTGACCGGTGTGCGCCCGTTGGCCACTGCCGAATTCCTCGCGTCGGCGGCCATAGCGGCATTTCTCTGGTGGATGGGCGTAAGGGCCGTGCGCGGCCCGAAAGCCAAAGGCGAAATCTTCTGCAACTACTTGGTTCTTACCGGCCTCGCGCGCTTCGTCTTTCATTTCATTGCTGCGCGCCAGCGAAATTCCTTCGGCCTCTCCGGCGTCCAGGCCGCAAATGCAATCATGTTCTTCGCCGGGGTGGCTCTTCTCTGGCGCGTCAAGGCCCGATTTCACGCGCTCAAGCAGGAGCACCGTATCCTCGATCACATCGCCGCGCGCGGCGACATTCTCCAGTCTGAGTATCACCGCCCTACGCCTGAATGCCCTCATCCGGAGCGCTGGCACATGTATGACTCGATGTCTGCCGAAGCCGAAGTCCTCGATTTTCTCAAGAGCGTCGTTACGACGATCAAGCCGGAATTGGTTGTCGAGACCGGCACCTTCACCGGCCTCAGCACGCTTCGGATCGCCGAAGGCTTGCGCGAAAACGGCTTCGGCCGCGTCGTCACCTGCGAATACGATGCCAAAGTCTTCGCCGCCGCGCAAAAACGATTCGCCGGCTCCGATCTCGGCGCGTGGATTGACGCTCGCAACGCATCCAGCCTCGAACTCGAGGTCCCCGGCCGCATCGATCTTCTCTTCTGCGATAGCGACGGTGCGATTCGCGAGCGGGAGGTCCGCCGGTTTCTTCCGCAAATGAATCCTCACGGCCTGATCGTGATGCACGACGCGAGTTCCACGATGAAAGTGGTGCGCCAAGCGGCGTTGCGCCTCGAGGCCGAAGGGTTGCTCTCGGTGCTGCTCTTACCCACCCCGCGCGGACTCGTCCTAGCCCAGAAGCGCGAAGGCCGGGCGTAGGGCAGCTACATTTGTGGTCATTGTTTGGCCACGGCAATCCGAGCCGGAGCCGGAGAATTTCGCGGTTCGGGTTCCCTCTGTCCCCAGGCGAGAGCCTGGATGCAGTTACTCATCCCAGCCACTGCGGATTGTGAAACGTCCCATCGAAACCGTGCGTGGTTTTGTACGGTTCGTAAGCGCCATCCGCTGCTGCGCGCGCCGTCTTCGCAAGCAGCGCCGCCCGCTCCTCATCCCCCAGCGGACGAAAACCCCTCGCCACGCGCAGCGCCTGCTGCAAAATCTCCATGGACTCGCATCCGGTAATCACGACGCTGGTCGGCAAGCTCAGCGCGTATCTCAAACATTCTTCGGCCGTCGCCGTCTCGCTGCGCAACAGCACCGAATCGCCGATCGGTTTCATTCCCAGCACGCCGATCTTGTGCTCGGTGAGAATCGGCAACACGATCTTCTCGAAGCTGTCGTAGTGCGCGTCCATCAGGTTGAGCGGCATCTGCACCGCGTCAAACGTGAATCCGCGCGCAAACGCCGTCTCCAGCATCTTCTTGTGAATCTCCGGACTCTTGTGCCCGGTGAATCCAATGTAGCGCACTTTCCCCGCCTGCTTGGCTTTCTCGACCGCTTCCATTCCGCCGCCTGCCGCGAAAATCCGGTCCGGATCCTCCATGCGAATCACTTCGTGGAATTGCAGCAAGTCAATGTGGTCGGTCTGGAGTCGCGCGAGCGATTCATCGAGTTGCTGCGCCGCCGCTGTCGCCGTCCGCCCGTCAATTTTCGTCATCAGGAACGCCTTCTGGCGGTAGGCGTCCCGCAGCGCCTTGCCCATTCTCACTTCGCTCTCGCCGCCGTTGTAGTCCCAGCAGTTGTCGAGGAAATTCATCCCGTTGTCGAGCGCCGTCTGAATGATGCGGATTGCATCGGCCTCGCTCACCTGCGAGGTCCCGATGTGGTACCCGCCCAGCCCGATCATTGAAACGCGCTCGCCCGTATGCCCCAGCATGCGCCGTGGCACCGGCGCGTCATCCGCCTTCGGCGGAGCCGTCGCCTGCGCGCGCAAACGCCCGAGCGTCCCCATCACCGCCGCGCCCAGTCCTTTCAGCATGTCCCTGCGTTCCACACTTCACCTCCGCGACAGATCGCCGCGCATGCACCCTCGACCGTGCGCGTATTCTACGCCTCCGGCATCAGGAATCACGCCCCCGCGAGCGTTCACCCGGGTTTCTCACCGCGATGGTTTGGGATGAATGGTAGCGGTACCGGGAATCGAACCCGGGTTTCCAGATTGAGAATCTGACGTCCTAACCCCTAGACGATACCGCCGTACATGGGTTCAAAGGATATCAAATTTTATAGCGTGCGCGCTGCGGCGCAGTCAAGGCGGCCCAGAACGCGGTTCGCAGCAGCGGGCTGCGTCGGCGAAGGGTCAGACTAGAGATGTCACGCGCGCCGCCCGGAAAGCGGCGGCGGAAACGGCCGAAAATAATAATAATGTTCGCGCTGATTTAACGGGCGACGGGCACGCCGTGTTCGGGATGCGACTCGACGGGCACGCCGTGTTCGTGGTGCGCGTCCGGATCGAAAGAAGGGACGATGCGGCGGTATTGGAGAATCGAAAAGAAACGATTGCGGCAGGGCGCGCAGCGGTACGCCGGAATGTGAATCAGGCGGAAGAACCAGGCAAACCATCCATCCACATAGTCGCGTGAGATGCGCTGTAGGTCCATGTTGCCGCACCACCCACAATGCACGTACGGGAGGTATTTCACCGGGACCGACCAGGCGGCGAATCGCAGGTCGCACGAGCGACACCGCCACGGACGCATCCGCAACATACTGATCGCGTAATCGCGCAGCCCGCGCCGGCGTGATCGCCGGCAGCCATCGCTGTTGCACCGAGGACAAATCATCCAATGGCACCTCGTAAGCGCACCCTCAGCGTACCGATTTCTTTACCGATGCTGTAAGTACATAATTCCGATTTTGTGCCCAATGTGTACAATGGGTTCCTGACTTCATGGCCCACTACACCGACGAACACGCCCGCGCGGGGATCCGCGCCAAATTGCCAAAGCTCGAAACCTGGCCGAACCAGTTCCCCGGCTACCGCATCGTGACCCGCTATCCGGAATACACGTCGGTGTGCCCGAAAACGGGCCTGCCCGACTACGGCACCATCACGATCGAATACGAACCGCGCAAGCTGTGCCTCGAACTGAAAGCGCTGAAGATGTACCTGCTCGCTTACCGGGACCTCGGCATCTTTTACGAGAACGCGGTCAACCGCATCCTCCGCGATGTCGTCGCCGCTACGCATCCCGCCTGGTGCGTTGTGCGCGGCGAATTCACTCCCCGGGGCGGGTTGACCACTACGGTCGAGTCTTGCTGGCCACGCAGCACCCGGGCCCGCCGGGCGTAGACAACCCACCGGGCCTCGCGGATAATCGAACCTCCGGCGGCACCGCTTTTGCCGCTCTGGCGAGGAGGAACGATGAGCACAGACCCGATACCCACCGAATCCAAGGATCACTACGTTTACGAACCCGCCGCACTGCCGCGATGGGTCTACTTCGCCTTCATCGGGCTGACGCTGCTCGTGGCGATTCTGTTCTACATGGGATATTCCGAGCGCTCGAAGCTCGAAGCCCAACTGACCGACGCCAGCCATCGCTCCGACGTGATTTCGGCCGAGATGGACCAGGCCAATTCGCGCGTTGCCGATCTGCGCGGCAAGCTGGAAGTCACCACGCAGAAACTCGGCCTGACGCAGGATGAACTTGCTCGCGCGCGCACCCTCGCCGAATCGATCCGCCAGCAGCAACAGGACAGCGACCAAAAGCTCGCAGCGCAAATCGGCCAGGTGCAGCAGGAGAGCAATCAGAAAATCGGCGCCGTCTCGACCGACCTCAGCGGCACCAAGACCGATCTCAACGCGACCAAGCTGGATCTGGAAGCCACCAAGGCCAAGCTCACCACGGCAGTGGGCGATATCAGCGGCCAGGGCACGCTCATCGCGCGCAATGAGGAAGAGGTCGAGGCCCTGAAGCGCCTGAACGAGCGCAACATCTTCGACTTCAACATCAAGAAGTCAAAGCAGGCCAGCAAGGTCGGCCCGATCCAGCTCAGGCTCGAAAAGACCGACGCCAAGCACTACAAGTACACGGTGACCGTCATTGCCGACGATCGCGCCGTCCCCAAGACCGACAAGACCGTGGACGAACCCGTACAGTTCCGCGTCGCCAGCTCATCGGGCTACTATGAAATCGTCGTCTTCGACGTGGGCAAGGACACGATCAAAGGTTACCTCTCGACGCCTAAGGAAAGCGCCGCCGCGCCCGCTGCGCCTACGCCGCCGAAGGCGCAATAACTTTCTCGCAATCCGCCAGAAGACTTCGCACGAGGGCCGCACGCGTCATCGCCAACGCTGCGGCCCTCGCCGTTTCTGCTGCGGCGCAAGCGCTCTCGTCGTTTTTCCGCATGTGGCCCTCTTCCTTAGAGGTGAAGCTTGTCCGCGGGTAGCGTAGGCACTCCTGCCTGCGCGACTTTTTCTCCACCGCTCGCGACGCGGTAAAATGGCGACTCTCGCGATGTGACCACGAGCGCCCGCGGGCAATTGGAGGGAATCATGACGACGATCGTCGCAGCGCCGGACATTTCAGGGAGACCCTTCCGCCTGACGGTTGAGCGGCAGATGAGCGTCGCGCCATCGGCGTTGTACCGCGCGTGGACGGAGCAATTCGATCGCTGGTTCGCCGCGCCCGGCACGGTGATGATGAAACCCGAGGTCAACGCGGCCTTCTTTTTCGAGACGCATTTCGAGGGACAGCGGCATCCCCACTATGGCCGGTTCCTCAGACTCGAACGCGACCGCCTCGTCGAACTCACCTGGCTCACCGCCGCAACCAAAGGCGCCGAAACAGTTGTCACGGTCGAGTTAGCGCCAAATGACGGCGGCACGCGCCTCCGGCTCACCCACGCCGGCTTCCCCGACGAGGAATCCAGGGCCCGCCACGCCAACGCCTGGCCGATAGTCCTCGCCCATCTCGATCAGCAAATGTCCTGCTCCTGAAGTCCATGGCGCGGGCGGTTGGCCATCTTCAATCCACTTGCGGCAGGCTCAGATTCAAGGTATCTGGAGAGCGAGCAACGTGCTCTCGCGGGCACATTGCAGCGCACTTTGGTGTCTAAGGTATCGTGGGTCGACTTCGCTCATTGCGACGGGTCCTCCTCGTTTTGCTCCTGGCGGTCTGTGCGCTGCTATCACTAGCGCTGATTGCCAGTCAGGTTGAGCAGCACCTCTTCCGCCGCCGCGCCGAACAATTGCTGTCCGAGGTCCAATCACTCGAGTTGCGCAAGACGCCGTGGCCTGAAGCGCTGGCGAAATTCCAGCACTGGGGCGCAGATCGCAAGTTCGGCGATGAGTGTGATGAGCACAAGTGTTCCTTGCAAATAACCCTCACCGAGCCCGTGTTCGGGTATCCTCCCCCGACCAACTTATCTGCTCTTTTGGACGATTATTTTCGCTCGCGGTTCAAGATGTCCTATGACACCGGACCTTTTGTCCGCGTTGAACAAAGGTTATTGCGCGCATATATGCGGGTGGGGGGACGCCCCGCGGGAGTTTTCGCCACCGTCGGCATGCGTAACGGCATTGTATGGAGCAAAGGGTTCGATGTCGCAGTCGAGACTTACGTGCGCGATGTCCCGCTCGATGTCCCTCACTTTTTCGAAGGCGAGTGGGGCGAGTATGTGCTATACGCATCCGCTAACAGCTTTCCGCGACTTGATGAAGACCGCAGCAACTCGATCGACCCTCAGTTAACCCTCCACCCGGACTATTTGATTGGTCGCCCAAGCTCATGCGAGATTTGCGAGGCGGGATGGGTGATGTTTACTGCTTACGCCGACGCCAAGGATGTTCATCGCCTTCTGCAACTGGACCTTTCCTGCCTCACTCGGTGGCACCCCTGTCTCACGCAAAGAGACATCATGCCTGCCGCCTGGGCGCAGTACGTGGCAGAACTTCCACGCGTGGATGCCCTCCGGGGCCAACTGGCTTGTTCACCGCCAGTCATCGAATTACTCGGCAGAGATAGCGCCAACATTCTCACAGGCGAGATCCTCGGGCACCGCGATGAAGATGATGATCAGGGTTACCCCAACGAGTTCGCCCGAGTACGCGTGCAGCAGAGGATCAAAGGGGCGACCAACTGGAACGTTGGAGAGATGCTCGATGTCCCCGCCTCGCTCCCGGCTCGACAAGAGAAAGCGAGTCTTCTTCCCCGGTTGCCACTGATCTTGTTTGGCGGCCCGGTCACCGAGATAGAAAAGGGTATCGAGGTAGAAGGCGTTTGCTCCTACCTGCCGGCGAACGAAAACAACCTGAAACTTGTGCGTCAAGGGATCGATCAGGATTACAGCGCAGCGGACAATCCGAAATAGGTACGGGGCAAACGGAGGATCAATCGAATTCTTTGAGAGTGTGCGCCCACTCGCGCAGGCGCCGGTCCACTAGTGCGAAAACGGTGTCGGGCTCGAAGCCGCCGTCGCCGTTGCTGGCCTCCACGCCCCGGTTCGGCTCGGAGCGATCGAACAGATTCGCGGCGTTCCCGTTGCCTGCCGACGACGGCAATCGCGCGCCGGCCTTCGCGCCGGTGAGGATGGCGATGCCCTGCTCCACGGTGGCGACCGGATATATGTGGAATTTTCCGGCGAGCACGGCTTCGATGACGTCGTCGCGCAGCATCAGGTCCTCGACGTTTTCCGAAGGGATGATGACGCCCTGCCTGTCGTTGAGTCCGAGCACATGGCAGACGTCGAAAAATCCTTCGATTTTCTGGATGACGCCGCCGATCGGCTGGATGTCTCCCTGCTGGTTGACCGAACCGGTGACGGCGATCTCCTGCCGGATCGGCAGGCCGGAGAGCGCGGAGAGCAGCGCAAAAATTTCCGTCGCGCTGGCGCTGTCGCCATCCACGCCCGCATACGACTGCTCGAAGCAGAGGCTCGCGGCGAGCGAAAGCGGCTTGTCCTGCGCGAAGCGTCCGCGGAGGAAACCGGCGATGATCTGCATGCCTTTGTCGTGCAGGCGTCCGCTGAGATTGGCTTCGCGCTCGATGTTGATGAGGCCGGCCTTGCCGAGCGCCGCCGAAGCCGTGATGCGCACGGGTTTGCCGAACATGTAGCCGCCGATTTCTGCGACGCTCAGGCCGTTCACCTGGCCGACGCGCGCGCCTTCGACGTCAATGAGGATGGTGCCGTCCTCGATCATCTCGCGGATTTTGGTCTCGATGAGATTGTGCCGCTCGACGCGGGCCTGGCGCGCCCGGCGAACGTGCGCGGCGGTGACGGGCGATTCCCCCGTTTCGCGCGCGACGTAGCATGCTTCCCGCGCGAGATCGGCGAGATCGGAAAAGCGCGTAGTCACTTTAGTGCGCCGCCCCGCCATGCGCACGCCGAATTCGATCAGGGCGGCGACGGCCGTGCGGTCGAACGGGCAGAGGCCCTCTTTATCCGTGACTTTGCGCAACCGGCCGCAGTACTGGCGAATGACGGAATCGCTGAGGCCCATTTCTTCGTCGAACTCGACGCGAACCTTGAAGATTTTCTTGAAGTCTTCGTCGTTTTCGTAGAGCAGCTCGTACATATCAGGATCGCCGATGAGGATGATCTTGACGTTGATGTCGATCTGCTCGGGCTTCATCGCGGTCGACCCGAACGGAAAGAAAATGTCGAGCGGCTGAATGTCGAGTTTGCCGTGATTCAGCATGCGCTTGAGCGTGCGCCAGACGCCGGTCTCGGAGAGCGCGTCCATCGCGTAGAGAATCAGGTAGCCGCCGTCGGCCCGGAGGATCGATCCGGCGCGCAGATCCATGAAGTCGGAAGTCCAGCCGCCGCGAGCGTCGTACGCGCGCTGGACCGTGCCGAATAGATTCGCGTACGAGGGCGTGGTCTCGAAGATCACGGAGGAGGCTTCGAGATCGTCGTGCGCGAGGATGGCGTTCACGCCGTAAACGCGGAACGGATCGCGGTCCCCCGATTGCGGGCGCGGACCGCCCTCGGGCGGCGGGCCGGCCGGGCCGGTCTCCTCTTCGCCCTCGCGCTCTTTGAAAGGCTCGAGATTGTCGAGCAGATTGTGGCGCACTTCTTCGAGGTATTCCGTCACTTGCGCGCCCGGGTAGCGTTCTTTCAGCTCTTCGATAAAGCCATCGACGAGAACCGACGCGGCCTCCTGCTCGAGATAGCTCAGCTCGCTGGCCAGTTCGCGGGAAAGCGTGAGCGTGCGGCGATAAACGACGGTGAACTCCTGGCGGAACTGCTCGTACTTGCGCTCGAGGTCTTCGGCGACGGCGGTTTCGAGCTTGCCGTCCTGTACCATCTTGGGGACGTCTTCGATGGGCACCATCTGGCCTTCGAGGACGGGGAAAATTTCCGGCAACGCCACGGCGCCGACTTGCATGTGGCCGAGCGCGAATTGCTCGCGCGCGATGCGGCGCGTGAAGTCGTCCATCAATTCTTTCTCGCGGACAGTGAACCGCTCGACGATGCGGCTCTTCTGGCGTTGGAACGGCTCGCCCTCGAAGACTTGCGGGATGCGGCGGCGGAGAAACTCGATGCCGGACTGGACGTCCTTCTTGAAGCTGGTGGCCTGGCCCGGCGGGAGCGTGATGAGGCGCGGGCGGTCGGGCGCCTTGAAATTGTTGACGTAGCAGCGGTCCATCGAGAGTTTGCGCTTGGGATTCAGCTCTTCGATCATGTGCGCGATCGTGCCGCCGCGGCTCGTGCCGGCGAGTCCGCAGACGAACATGTTGTAGCCGCGGGCGTCGAGCTCGACGCCGAGCTTCAGCGCGCGCTGGGCGCGCTCCTGGCCGATCATCCCCTCGACGGGTTCCGCTTCCGCGGTCGTCGCAAAGGGAATGCGCGCGGGATCGCAGCGCCAGGAGAGTTTGTCCGGCGGCAATTCGAGCGGCGGCTGGGCGGGCTTCACGGGCATTCGAGTGTCCTTCTGGGCGGTTACTCTAGCACAGCGCGAAGCGGGCGCGGAGATATCGCCACGCGGATGGCACCGAAGGCTACTGGGCGTCTTGGTGTGTGCCCGAGCCGGAATAGCCGGAGATAAGACTGAAGGCAGTCGCGACCACGATGGGCCCGAGGACGATGCCGAGCATGCCGAAGCACGCGATGCCGCCCAGTACGCCGATGAAGACGAGCAGACCGTTGAGGCGCGAACGCCCACCGATGAGGAACGGGCGGAGGAAACTGTCCGTGGTGCCGGCAATGCCCCCGCACAGGATCAAGACGACGAGGCCGCGTCCCCAGTGTCCGGTGGAGAAGAGCCAGATCGCCGCGGGCAGCCACACGGGCCAGGAGCCCACCACCGGCAGGAGCGAGAGAAAGGCCATCACGATGGCCCAGAAAATGGGCCCGGGAATACCCACGACGGCGAAAGCGACGCCTCCAACGAAGCCGTGCACGGCTCCGATGATCAGGCTCGTGGTGACGCTGGCAAAGATGAGGTCGCGCGCTTCGGTGAGGATCTTTTCGCGGCGCGGCTCCTCGAACGGAAGGACATTGCGGAAGCCGGCGAGAATCGAGTCCGCATCGCGGAAAAAATAGAAGAGCGCGAACAGCGTGACGAAAAGATCGAAGAGAAACACAACGGCGTTGCGAAAAATCGTGCCGACCTTCGCGGCGAGAAAGCCGCCCACGTCACGTGCGGCTTCCTGCACGAGCGAACCGATGTCCGGGCGGTGCGCCGCCGGAATCTTCGACACGAGCCATGCGCCCGCGCGGCCGACCCAGCCAAATTGGCCCGCAGCGATGGCGTGCTCGAGGCTGTGCGCGGCCTCGAATCCTTCGCGAATGGAAAGGTAAATCAGGCCGAGCACGGGAAGAATCAGAATCAGCGTGACGCCGACGGTGGAGATGGCGGCCGCGCTGCTGCGGTGGAAGCGGCGCTCGACCATCGTGTGGGGCGCGTAAAACACGACGACGAGAACGGCTGCCCAGCCGAGCGGCTCCAGGAACGGCTCGAACACGCGGAAGACGAACAATGCAAGCAGCAGAATGAAGCCGTAGAACAGGACATTGTCGAGCCGGGTCCCCGTGTCTGTTTGCGTCATTGCGTCCTCGGCTGCCCGGGAGGGCTCTTTCGGCTGGGCCATTGTAAACTCTACGAGCCGCCGGAGCGAGAACTTGCAACGATGGCGGGCGGCGGGCGCGCACTCGCGCAGCGGGACGGAATTGATGAAACAAGACCGGGAGAAAACGAACGGTCCGGCGGGATGCAAGCACGTGCGGACGCGATTGGTGGCGAAGGATCAGGACGCGGAATACGCCGAGTGCCTGGAATGCGGAGCGATTCTCGAGGGCGAAGAATTGCGGAACGAAAAATCGCCGAACAAAGAAGGGTTCGACGACTCGCTTTCAGATGCGTGAACGATTCGATTGGTTTATTGCGTGTTTGGAATCTGTCGTTGCACGCAGATACGCGATTATTTGCCGGACTCGATCGGGAGCTGCGTCTCGGCCCATCCCAGAAGGTCATTGAGATCGGCAAAGTAGATGCGCGCCGTCCCGTCCAGGCTAGCCGTGACGATGCGCTTCCCATCGGGCGAGAAAGCTGCATCGAAGACCTTGTAGGCATGCCCGATTAGGGTTCCCAGCGGATGGCCGGTTTCGGCGTCCCACACTCGCGCTGTATCGTCTTGGCTGGCGGTGACGATGCGCTTTCCATCAGGCGAGAACGCTGCGTCGTAAACCGCGTCGGTATGGCCGGTTAGAGTTGCCAGCAAATGGCCCGATTCGGCATCCCACACTCGCGCCGTCTTGTCGGCGCTGGCGGTGACGATGTGCTTTCCATCGGGCGAGAACGCTGCTTCGTAGATCCAGCTGGTATGCCCGGTTAGAGTTACCAGCAAATGGCCCGATTCGGCATCCCACACTCGGGCTGTATTGTCTTGGCTGGCGGTGACGACGCGCTTTCCATCGAGCGAGAATGCTGCATCGCGCACCTCATCGGTATGCCCGGCTAGAGTTGCCAGCAAATGGCCGGTTTCGGCATCCCACACTCGTGCCGTATGGTCTCGGCTGGCGGTGACGATGCGCTTCCCATCGGGCGAGAACACTGCGCTGTAGACCTCGTCGGTATGCCCGGTAAGAGTTGCCAGCAAATGGCTCGTTTCGGCATCCCACACTCGGGCTGTATCGTCAGCACTGGCGGTGACGATGCGCTTCCCATCAGGCGAGAACGCTGCGTTGTAAACCGCGTTGGTATGGCCAGTTAGAGTTGCCAGCAAATGACCCGATTCGGCATCCCACACTCGCGCCGTCTTGTCCATGCTGGCGGTGACGATACGCTTCCCATCGGGCGAGAACGCTGCCGCATAGACCACGAGGGTGTGCCCAACTAGACTTGCCGACAAAAGGCCCGAATCGGCATCCCACACTCGCGCCGTCTTGTCCATGCTGGCGGTGACGACGCGCTTCCCATCGGGCGAAAACGCTGCATTGTCGACCCCGCCGGTATGCCCGGTTAGAGTTGCCAACGGATGGCCGATGTCTGCATCCCACACTCGCGCTGTATGGTCATCACTGGCGGTGACGATCCGCTTCCCATCGGGCGAGAACGCTGCATCGTCGACCCCGCCGGTATGCCCGGTTAGAGCTGCCAACGGATGGCCAGTTTCGGCATCCCACACTCCCGCGATTTGGTCAACACTGACGGTGACGATGCGCTTTCCATCGGGCGAGAATGCAGCTCTGTAGACCGAGTTGGTATGTCCGGTTAGAGCTGCCAACGGATGGCCGGTTTCGGCATCCCACACTCGCGCTGTATTGTCTTGGCTGGCGGTGACGATGCGCTTCCCATCGGGCGAGAACGTTGCTCTGTAGACCCAGCGGGTATGCCCGGTTAGAGTTGCCAGCAAATGCCCCGTTTCGGCATCCCACACTCGCGCGGTTTCGTCCCGACTGGCGGTGACGATGCGCTCCCCATCGGGCGAAAACTCTGCATCGAGCACCCCGCCGGTATGCCCGGTTAGAGTTGCCAGCAAATGCCCCGCTTCGACATCCCACACTCGCGCTGTATGGTCATCACTGGCGGTGACGATGCGCTTCCCATCAGGCGAAAACACTGCCGTGAAGACCCAGTTCGAATGCCCTGTTAGAGTTGCTAGCAAAAGGCCCGATTCGGCATCCCACACTCGCGCTGTATTGTCTTGGCTGGCGGTGACGATGCGCTTTCCATCAGGCGAGAACGCTGCAGCGTAGAGCAGTCCGGTATGCCCGGATAGAGTTGCCAGCAAATGGCCCGTTTCGGCATCCCACACTCGCGCTGTATGGTCAGCACTGGCGGTGACGATGCGCTTCCCATCGGGCGAGAACGCTGCGTCGTAAACCGCGTCGGTATGGCCAGTTAGAGTTGCCAGCAAATGGCCCGATTCGGCATCCCACACCCGCGCCGTACAGTCTTGGCTGGCGGTGACGATGCGCTTCCCATCGGGCGAGAACGCCGCCACACTCACCGGACCATTGCTATGCAGAATCAAGTGCACGAGAGGTCCCTCAAGGACCGTTCTCAGTGCTAACTCAGCTTCGTCCGTCGGCCACCGCTCCGCAGCCTCCACTGCTTCCCGGAGTGCTAAATCAAGATCGCCGTGGCCGAGAGCCTGCTCGGATTGACCAGCAAGTTCCCGCGACTCCGCCGTGGCCTCCTGGATCTTGGCGGTTCGCCATTCCCAAATCGCTCCCATCGCAACGATGGCGAGCACCAGGGCGGCGGCCACGCTTCCTTGCAGCACGCGGCGCCGGAATCGCTCCCGCCGGGCCGCCTCTGCCTCGTGATGCGCGATGCTGGCCTGAATGAACTTGCGTTCGGCCTCGCTGAGTTGCTGCGGTTTTGCCGCTAACCAGGCTCGCGCCCGCGTCAGCTTCAGGCCGGAGAGCAATGCTTCGGTCTTCTCGTCGGCCGGCGCTTTTTCCCAGTCCCGCAAAT